>JAABUL010001095.1_pt1 | contig 53799 bp, 50 predicted proteins | sample 5559151 | NCBI WGS metagenome assembly JAABUL01 (sample SAMN10711876, study PRJNA513368) | rock metagenome | isolation source: Antarctica rocks | place: Antarctica: Victoria Land, Pudding Butte sud
CTACTTACGGTAGCCGCTGAAGCCGAGCATCATCGTGTTCTTTCGGCCCAATCTATCGCAAAGATATGCTCCAAGGAACACTCCGGGCAAAGCAATAGTACCAAGTAGTAGCTGGTACTCTCCGGTCTTGAAAATGTTACCGTTTAGGACCACACTAGAAATGATTCGGCCAGAGAAAACACCATTTGGAAACGTGACGAAATCGTATATGAACCAAGCCCCGCAGGTCCCGATTAACGACTTCCAGTAGTATCTGATCACGAGTCCGTATGGCACCTTGGCCTTGATTGCACCTCTGCGGTAAAGCTTCGAGTTTAGCATCTTGATTCGAAAGTAGAACACGGTCAGTGGCAAGAGGCAGCCTATGCCAAAGCATACCCTCCACACAGTCGAGAGATGATTCGTCGTAGCCGCAGAAAGAACGATCAAGAACACAATTACAGCCAACGGACCACCAAACGAGAGCGGGAGATTAGTCACAAGAATAAAAATGGGTCCACGGTTTTTCAACGCATGCTCATTCGCAGCTTCGGAGGCAGAGGTGGACGATGCTGGATATTCTCCGCCTGTTCCAAATCCAACAATACCTCTCGATATTGTCATCATCCAAAACATTCCATTGATCGTGACGCCGTGAGAAGCAGTAGCTAGGATACCTCCAATCACAATCATAGCGGTAGTTGTAACAATCGCGACTTTCCGGCCAAGATAATCGCAAGTCAAGCCAATGACTAACTGGCCCAGGATTTCGCCAACAAGAAGGGCGTTGGAGACTCGGGTGCTAACAGCCGAGGTGTACTGTTTCGGGTACTCCTTCTTAAGTAGGACGTTCGTCATTGTCCTTTCATCATATCAGCAATACAGTCCTGTCATGGAGAGGGAAGGCACACATGAGGTTATTCTGGTATCCATCACTGATGAGAGCAAAGCCGCTGCAGAACTTCAAGTACAATTAGTTCAATGTAGATGCATGATAGAACTCAGATATGTTCTCAGAACATACAATGGTGAAAATGTCAGAGAGCGACTGTCTCTTAGAAGAGACCTCTTTTGACGGCGCAGCCGGATCTGAAGGTACTGCGACCGTGTTTGGTGCGCCAGGAGTCTTCTCTACAGACCCGCGGTCTTCATTGCTGCTGGAAGGGTCAAGAGCAGACATCCTGACTAGAGAGAAAGCAGGACTCTAAATGGTTCGGAGAGTTAAAGGCTGGGGCACAAGGAAGCACTGGAGGAATGATGCGCCGCTGTAAGGGACACACCACTGTCTTGTCAAGAAGAGTGACTGGTAGAGGTATGCGAAAGAGCGAAAGACGCAGTGCGGAAGGCGGCTCAGGAAAGCACGATCATGGATAATGGTGAAGGGAGATGGACGCAAAAGGTGTCTCACTACCACGACTACCATGGCAAACCAACTACTTTAGTGACGATAGAGAGTAAGGTACCCCGCAAAGCCAATGAAACCCACACGTGAGCCTGCAGCGGCAATCGTGCATGATAATGTTGGAAACAAAACGCAAGAAGATACTACCACAACCGTGAGCAGCATAGCGAGCGCAGCGTTGAAGGCGAGGGAGCAGTACCTTGGAATTGAAGCAATAATGCCCTCTGCGGGGCCTAGAATTGTACGTCGGTCAAACTTAAGCTTACAGTACTCGTACCTACCTTAGCCAAGCAATATGAGTGCAAAATTACGGTAAAACTACTTGTTGTAATTTAATCGATGAGCACACTGTAATGTTCATGTATCGTAGAAGTATCTGTTTGTATGAGCATATTGATGAATATATGATTACACGCGAAAAGGCTCATTACGTACTGTTGGTGGGCATTGTTCGCACAGGCTTTGTGTCTTGAGACTTAGAAGTCAATACTTCATGAAAGCTGATGCAATCCCAGCAGATCGACTTGACGAAGCCTTCGGGACCCCCGGAATAGATCATCAAGCGACCGCAAACAGAATGGGAGCTAGCACGAATGAAGAAACCGTTGAGGAAGAAGAACCTCCACTCGTCCAAAACGTCAGAACTGTAGGCGACGGAAAGGCAGAGCCACAAGAGCCGACATGGAACATGTCACCCTTCAGTGAGGATGGAAGTATTCGAGCAGATGATTCCTGGCTCAAGGGCGACATGAGAAACGTCCAAAAAAAAGACAAGAAGATGAGCTTGTCAGATGAATGACGAATAGATGATAGATGATTCAACAGAACTCGATTACGATGATGAATTGAATATACGCTGTAGTATTCGATTGTGATTTATCAAATAGCTCGTCACTTTGACTACGTCGAATGAACGTGGTTGCTTCAGTTATGAACAATCTGTCTGCTAGAATCAATTCAACTCGACTCGTCTCAACCCTTCATGCTCAATCTTCTATGCTTCATTTTAGACAGCACATAGATAGTAAAGGATAGTCGTTAGGGAGAGCGGTCTGCTTCGTATGGTGCCGTTCATTGAGGAAGTCTACATAGATCTTAGTATTTTTTGGTGCAATTAGGAAAGGGCAACCGGAAAGCTGGGGCTACCTGCTGAGAGTCAATCAATTGAGCGCAATGGCCAGTGAACTCTCAATGAGCCTTTTCGATGAGTTTTCGAAATCTTCAGGGTGCAGAGATAGGATGTTACAATCAACCAGTGCAGTCGGTGAAGCCAGATGTAATGATAATTGAATTGAAACTCCACGGCAAAGCAAGCTAACTCTTCCCAGACGTGTAGATCCCGTGGACCGTCGCTGCATGATTCTTATAAAAATGCATCGCGCTGTCGAGCGTGATTTGAGCGCATCCAGGAATGGGGAAAGGACATGGTTTGCCAGACTGAAAGGGATGATGGCGGGCAAAATGCCACTGCAACGAATATTTTGCTGCCGAGGTTACGCAGTCGCTCGTGCAAAGGCAGGGCCGTTTCGCCGATGCAATGGAGGCATTGGTATGGTTTGCACCTCAGAGGGAAGAGGTGGCCGGCCTGCGACTCGCATTCGGATGACTCAGACTTCACAGCATTCGAGCTCGCCCTCAAAAGCCTCAGGCACTTTAAAGTTCATGCTGCAGAGGTTCATGGAATCTATATGTCTGACGAATGCTAGATGTCGTTATTTGTTATTTCAATAGATTAAGATATCTACACATGCTATTGTTATCGTCGACCGTTCTTCTCTGGCCGTGATTATAGGTTTGGAAGATTTGAGGCGTCCAGTGATCTTGAAACAGATAGCACATTGATAGAACGAACGATAGGTAATGTGAATACGTTTCGGTGCCACCACACGATCCTCAGCCGTGGTCATCGTCGCTTTTGTCCTCACCAATTTTGCGCTTATGCCATTTGCAGGCGACACATGTAGCCTATGAGATACCGGAAAAATTGTCACCTCGACCGTACCTGTAGAACAATGGACTGACCGGACACGCAGACATCATATCCATATTCGCGTCAAGGGTGACGTACCAATCAGATTGGCCTCTCATCCAACTCCGAGTCTCTATACCTGCAGTAATGCGCATTCTAGATCTCCCAAGCTCTCATCCAGGTCTACCGGAAAATTCCGACAAGATGATAACATCCTCTGCCGGCCAAGAGTCGATCAGCTTCTCTCGTATACGGACTTTTTGGTGATGCTTGAATATGCGGCTCATGGAGCCCAATCGCGCCAAGTTCTTTTCAGACACTCTGCTGACAGATACAAGCAACCTAGGATCTTGGCCCCGACAGATTCTGTTGACTTTCGCCTGTAAGCCAAATTCAGGCTTGCCAATCCAGTATGCATTTTGATCCCTCAGGTTCCATGGGTTGTTCTGATCTTGACAACTCTCCATCGTCGAGATGTCGACAAACTGCAGTTTTGAGCGACGGACAGTGCCATGGATATACCCTTTGACACCTATGCTCTTCTGTCTCGAAGCACAGAGATGTCATGCAGGCAAAAGTGGCGCATTGCTCAGAGTCGGCTAGGACCTTAGCCCATAAAGTAGCTTTTTCACAGGGTAATTTGACGCACATCGACATCGATGTATCTGGTGTAACATCCTGACGGCAAGCAATTATGAGTCTTTCGTTTGTGCGATCAATTCCCGTATCTCGAAGAACGATTAGAACGTATCGTATTATTCGCTCGACAGTTGACTTCAGATCACGGTTCCGGGAGTCTCTTTGTTCTAGTCAGAGTCTCAATTGCTGTCCTTTCAGAGTCTCAACTAGGCTCATTTCTCTCAATTGCGCCCAAGTTGAAGTGATAGGCAGATCGTGCGCAAATGCTGGCAGAACGTCTGCCACGAGCACTCGTAATGACACCCTTCGAGCAACATCAGTGCAAAAGCTTACTTGCAATCCTCAAGGCTGATCCAGAGCGTGGTAAGAAACCTCCTCATTCAACGAGCTTAAGTAGCGCTTCTTCCAATTTGTGTCTTCGTGCCAAGTTCAAGTTTTGTTGAATTGAATTTGACCATCAACGAATTGTTGCGCAGTAACCATCAAACCGGCCTGAAACTGCGTGAATGATCAATACTGAGAGTTCGTGTTCAGAGACTCTAGACGTTCCCTGAACGACGATCATTTGTCTCTCAGAACCAATGTACAATGTTCGTTTTTCAAGATTGACTGATCGATGCATATTGTGATTCTGACATCAAACCTGACATTCAACCTGGCATCGAAAGCACGAAGAGGTGAGATGTTTCGACTTCAATGAAACACATTTGTGCTTTCAGCCACGGGTTTTACGAAGCCTTCCTCAATCATGATGCTTGCCACTCTTCTTCTAACATTGTCAGAATCATTAGTGACAAAGTTTTCTGGTTCTCACGTGTTCACAAGATTTTTCGCAGTCGTCAGAAGATCATAGAATTGCGGTCTCTTCGAACCTTCCTGATAGGTATTGAATACGAGGACAGAATGCTCTACCATATCGTCTAAGCATGTAAATCGCTGAAGCTTGATCGATATTTCTGACGCGTTCGGTTCAATATTCTTGGCCTCGTATAAGTGAACTGTTCCAATCGCGCTGTCAAGAAAGCACGGATGTAGTGAATCAATGTGCGCTCGAACGTATAGAACAAATTCGAGGTTGAGAAGCTGTACTGCTAAAGAGCAAGATTGAAGCATTCTATCGTAGACTTTCGTCTGTATATCACTCGGTCGATAATACAAGTAGAATTTTTGACAGAGAGACTCCGCAATGTTGACTATCTCCCATATCAAGCGCAGCCGCTCGACTGTTGGTACAGCTTCGTTGAAAATGCGCTCAAGGTTAATGAGAAGCCTCACTATATGGTAGAACTCAATTCTGCAGAGTTCGATAGCTCCTTGGGATAGGGTGGGTTCCGATGGCGCCAGACCAGTCATACTCAGGACAGTGAAAGAATCGCAGCATAGGCCCCACTTTTGCGCCGCTGCCACTGCACCACAGAATTTTTGCAGGGGGGTTATAAGATCTTTCAGCAGCCCGTTCAACCTTTGACTATCGTCCGGGGGGATTTTTAGGCCCAAGCCAAGTATTTCCTCATCCTGCCTTTGTCTAGCCAAAGCCGTTCTTTCGGTAGGGCAGTATGTCACTGACGCGATCAAAGGCTTCTTGTCGGTGGTAAACACAACTTGACCGAACGTAATGATAGGGTCTCTGCTATCGATAGAAACCGATCGGCCAAGGTGGTCTCGACGAATAGTTGGCAGTATTCCAGCCAAACCACAAAGTCTCTCGATAAGATAAGTAATATCATCTTCTGTAGACGATGAGAGCTTGCTCCTAGTTGGATCTACAGTCTCTATGCCGTCGTTGTATCTTATCTCATCGGGAGCGATTAGATTCTGAGCTTGTTCTCGATGGACGCAATTTGGTTGGTGGAAATCAAGACTGATGGTTCCCTCTGGTGCCAGATATGGCTCAAAGCAGATCCAGGGAGAATGGTATCTCTCAGATACTAGCAACTCAGCAATCTCTTCCGATGCATACCCCAGCTCCTGCAGGTCCCGAAGCCACTCAAAATCGGCCAGAGCCACCGTATCAAATCTTCTGTCTAAGATCTTCTGAACAGGACCAACGTAGCCTTGGTAGTCGCCCGCAATGTGGTAGGAGTAGGACCAATTCCTGCTTCCGCATATCCAGTCGGAGCTATAATTACTGGAGACGCGTATGATGCCGCCTGCAGCGCGTTGTTATAGCCTCCATCTTGAGCGTTGACCTCCGCTTCTGTATCGAGAAGGCGCCGTATTACTTTCTTATGGCCTCCCGCTGATGCTGCCTGTAATACGTTGCTAGAGTCTCCACCTTGAGCGGTGACCTCCGCCCCTCGACCGAGCAGGACCTGCGTCACTTTCTCGTGGCCTTCCGATGCTGCCGCCTGCAGAGCGTTTCCATGGTATCCACCTTGAGCGTTGACCTCCGCCCCTCGATCCAGCAGGACCTGCACCACTTTCTCGTGACCTCCCCTTGATGCCGCCTGCAGAGCGTTTCCATAGTGTCCACCTTGAGCGTTGATCTCCGCCCCTCGATCCAGCAGGACCTGTATCACTTTCTCGTGGCCATTCAATGATGCCGCCTGCAGTGCGTTGCCGTAGGCTCCACCTTGAGCGTTGACCTCTGCCCCTCGATCGAGCAGGACCTGTATCACTTTCTCGTGGCCATTCAATGATGCCGCCTGCAGTGCGTTGTTGTAGGCTTCACCTTGAGCGTTGACCTCCGCCCCTCGATCGAGCAGGACCTGCACTAGTTTCTCGTTGCCTTCCGCTGATGCTGTCTGTAGTGCCTCGCTATCGTATTCTTTTTGCGCGTTAATCTTTATAGCAGTTCTACGTGGAAACATAGCTTGAGTCAACGAGAAGTCGATTGCGATCTCGATATTGAAGATAAGAAGTAGAAAGAATTGACGCAATTTTTATTCTCCAATCATTTGAAAGATCATCGATGACTCGATGCAGCCTTATATCTAAAACGCAGCTGATGAGTGAAGTCAATCATATAGGCGATTACCGCCAGCCACATAATGGGCCGCACACGTACATAGCCACGACGCCCTACCACCATCGAGTCTACGAATATGTATGCCAAATCTCACCAGATAACAAGGTTGGGAGGCAATTGAAAAGCTTCGTCGCCGAGGATTCGGTCCTGTATTCTCATCCACAATGCAAGGCAGCGGGACTGGTCCTTCCGAGCGTTACGGATACGCACTTCAAGAATCACACGACGAATGTGCACAAGATATTTTAGCGAGCGTAAGCGCCCCATCTACGGAATACCTGCTCGACTTTCGTTCTTTCAGTCAGCCACTTTCGACGTCTTTTCTCTCTAGCGCCATAGCAACCGTCTGACCATGTACATATGTCTCGCTTCTCAAGTCTTTCGTGCGTCTTATATTAGAATTCACCATATATGCAAAGCTGTACCATTGATACTGGTTCGTATGTGACACCCTTACAGTAGAGACCAGTACTGAAACACGCACCCAGTGCATCTTTTGCTTCGGTAACGAAGATCTGTCGGCAGCTGATCGATTGATGACTTTCGCCAGTCGCGGCGACCTTAAAAAGCACTTCCATCGCAAACAATGCCGCCATTATCCGGACGGTCAGCCAACCGTGTGCTCTCACCCCCAGTGCGACACTACTTGAACGGCGAAATGCATTTGCAGAGTCATGCCGAAATGGTCTACAAGAACCCCACTTGACCTCTGCTGTCGCAGATTGGACGTCTGCGTCCAAGTCCTCTAGACATTTCCGTACATTCTTCCATCAAATTGTAATGAGCATCGACCCGATAAGAACAGAAGCCCGCTCCAATTATGCTGCTACTATCGGGTCTACGAGTATGCCAAACCCCACCAGATAGTGAACAAGGTTAGGAAGAGAAAAGCTGCATACGAGGGTTCGCCTTCCGTTGCTTGGAATGTGAGGGTGGTATGTGGATTCCTCTGTTGTCGACCCCTTATCTATCTAAGTCCTTGAGCGTGAGGTAAAATAAAGCTAAGAGTGTACATCCATTCTCCAGGTCATACATCTTGATAAAAGATTTGTAATCTAAAGAGTACATTCCATGAGTGTTCGTTCCTCCTGGTCACCACGAACAGAGAACATGCTAAGAGCCCGTTAGTCTCCGAGTGGTCTTGACGGCCGGGGAGGTACAAAGACTCCCCTTTGAAGCCATTGACAGCAAACATGGTGGCACTGAAATTTGAGTCGAAGGCCGGCCAGGCCAACGCCTTGTTTACACCTTCTTTGCAGGCGCTTCTTAGCAGCGAGCAGTTGCGAATGATGGATTTTGTCGACTATTTACGACGGATTGGTCTTGGGGGGGGGGTGTTGCAATTACCGCAGCAGAGTTGGGAAGGAGAAATCACTAAAGAGAGAGATACGAAGCATGGGTGCGGAAGGCCTCGCAAGCAATATCTCGTTCGATGGAAACCGTCCTGGGTAGATGGTGCTCGTCTCACCGCCCCAGAATTGCTGCAGGGTTGGAAGGAGGAGAAGGCGTCAAAAGGTAAGCGTTGAGCAAAAGACATCCAGCGACCGACTGTCGCCCCATTCTTCCCATTTTTCTGGCCTATAAGCTGTACAAGCGGGTTTCACGAGCAAGACAGTTTTAGCAGATGATGCACTCTCATGACTTCGTTATCTTATTCTTCATACATAGCAATGCCGTACGTAGTTATCCGCCACTTTAGATATGTGCCCCCCCCTTCTCACTCTCTCTGCTTCAGGGCTAACCTGAGGCCGGGAGTTAGTAATGATTTCTGTTCCACCTTAGACGTATTCGAAGAGAAAAAGTTGATGAAGCTCACCTTCAAAACTTTTAGTCATCTACATATCAGCTTAGACGTTGAAGTCTGAAGCTTCAGAAATGCTCTTTTCTTTTCTGTACTGAAAATGTTCGAATAATATTCATTGCGCCTAGACATTCCATACAATGCGTTAAAAATTATCATTAAACATATGAAACTTTCTTTTAACTGCTGATCAACTACTTTTTGTGTAACTTATGATATCAGTCTTTTCAGTCGATTAAATGTCGTCAATTCAAGATCAACAGCGAGTCTTTCAAATGTACAAGCTCATTTTTCAGAGATTAAACACACGAATACGAAAGACGAAAAAGATACGATCAATAACTTAAAGAATCTTTACGTCGATCAGAATAAGATGATCAAAGTCGAGATCATTTTTTGACGAGCGAGCATTGAAAAACTGAACGAGCTGTCAACTCTTTCATTTATTGTCAGAAGATTTGTAATCTTTGTATGTTGTCTTTATAGGAGTATTCCCGGCCCGATGCACGTTCCGGTCCCGTGCACACCCTAAACCCGATTAGCAACCCATACTTTTTTTATTATTATTCAACCACCATTCATAGAATCAAATTGCAATTAATATAGAGAGTTGTCGATATCTATATGAAGCTTCCAAGCTATAAGAATCAATCATCAAATCGCTTAGGAGCTTTGAATTGCCTTCCAGCTCGCGTAGACCTGATTTGACTTGGCCCCCTTTCCACCTCCTCAATAGCAACAAAATCAGTGAATTGCTGTACTTCCACCTCTTTAGACTTCTTCTTTTGCCCTTTCTGAAGCTCTTTAGCCTTCAGCTTTTGCTCCTGAACTAGACGTCGTTGCTTCAATTCCTTCGCCCGTAGCTCCTTTTTTCGCTTCGCTTCCTTCTCCCGTTCCGCCTTCTTTTTTTCCCGTTCCACCTTTCTTTCAGCTATTAAACGCTGTTCCTCTAGCTTTCTAAGCTCCCTTTGTTCCTTTTCTTCAGCCTTTTGAATAGCAGCTTGCTGTTCCTCTTCGATTCTTTGAATTTGACGATCACGAGCCGCCTGAATCTTATTAGGACTAAAAAACACCCCCTTTGCCTCACCATTAACCCCTAAATCGTCAAATAAAGGCTTTTCACGTCGTCTGCGACTTCTCTCAATACGTACTGTTCGTCGAAGATCTTCATTTTCTGCTTTCAGAAGAGCAACATCTGTAGTAAGCTTTTCAATCGTATTGTTCAACTTACGAGCTTGCGAACCAATTGCTTCTTCTACAACTGACTTCATTAATCGTCGAACCTTTCTCCAATCAGCTTCTGACAATGCTGAAGAAGAAGAATGGCTTGAAACAGATTTAGCGTCCGATTTAATCTGCTTTATGATCTGTGACGAATTGAAAGGCAGCAATCCTGTCTTTTCCCATCCACTTTTGATGTTGGCAGACGTGAAAGCAGCTTGATATGCAGGCCAAAACAGGTCAAAGAAGTCTCTTTTCAATATTCGAGAAAGTTCTTGACTCTTAAAGATTCAGTCGTTCAGGTTTTGCGAGTAGTAATTGGTCAAAGGGTTGAATAAGCTGACATTCAGAGGTTGAAGACGATGCGTAGAATGAGAAGAATATAAAGCCACGAGCATCTTGTTCTGCTCACACCAGTCAAGGAACTTCATGTTGATATGACTGCCATGCTCGTCAACGAATAGAAGGCGATAATCGCGTGAATTTCTGGCTTTTGACCTCGTATTTCGGTCAAATACGATAGTGAGCCAAGAGTAGGCCAATTCATCGTTAGTCCAGCCAGTAGCGAAGGAAGCAAAGAAGCAGAATTGCTCTTTGAGATCATATTCAGTAAGCCAGCTGTCCTGAATATTACCTGATATCGCCTGATAAATGATCGAAGGAGATATATGAGTCATATTCATGCAAATGGTTGCAATCAAGATAATTCATTCTCTATTGTCGTCTTGACCAGCACCCAGCAATTTGCCACTGTCAAGATGCTTTAAACTAAAGACTCGAAGAGTCTTTTGAAGAAGTTCAAGTAGAAAGCCCTTTTCGTCCATATTGTATGTGTTTGAAGAAAGAACCTCATATTCTTCGATTTTTTGCTTTACCTACCCTTATATTAGTATGAAACTAAACGTAATGAAGGCACTTACAAGGTCAAAATAAAGCTGATATTGATATGCATTATCGGCTTTCTTTCGCTCTAGATCAGCGTCTTGTAGAAACTTTGACTGCAGTATATCTGAATGACGTCGAATGAACTCATAAGACCAGTTTTTGCCTGGCTGTTTTCCAGATATATTATACGCAAAAACGCGAATCATGGCATTGGGAGGAGGTATATCACGCTCGGTAAGCTTGTTGATATAGCGAATAAGCTCTTTTTCTTGTTGGTTCGAAAGAATTGACGTCGTTTGCTTGCTTTCCTTCACGGAGGCCGTTTTATCCCTATGTCGTCGCGACAGCGTGCTTCGATTGATATTGAATTTCTTTGCAGTTGCAGTGTAGTTAGATGAGTCTTGCAAAGCTAGATCTGCAAGCGCTGCCTCAATTGAAGCCATATTGAATTTGTAATTGATTTTTGAAGAAAGATGAAAGTAGTAAAGTGGGGTGTGCACGGGACCGGAACGTGCATCGGGCCGGGAATACTCCTATTCTTTTCTCTTTCAATTTCGCAGAAATTTTCAGAGATGACCAAATTGTTTCACGCTTGCATTATTCTCTTCATATGCTGCATGCATGCTTTTTATATAGAAGAATCATCGGCAATTCTGGGACCCCTTGAAGTGTAGGGGCTAAGGTACTGTACTTGTACTGTATGATGTATCACATTGGCTCCGGGTTGGCCCCCGTGCCGCTCGCACCAGTGGTTCAGAGGCGGAGGCTAGAGGCTGAGCTCAATCTTATCAGATCGTCCCGAGGAAAGATACTGTAGCTCGAAGCCAGTTCAGGTTGACAGGGCCGAGGGGAACATTCATCGATGAGTATGAAGTCTCAAAAGAGAACCGTTATTATCAAAGAGTTTGAACGCGGAAAACGTCGTACCGAGTGTATACGAGTTCTTGTCTAGGTTAAAATCTAACTGGTATCATACATGAGAGACACAACTCGGTAAAACAATCTTCTCGTATATACAGATATCAAGTTTCAAGATTCGTCCACTGAAATTAAATATCTTTCGATACATGTATTCGCGGCAACGGCTTTAGTGCATGTCCCACGTCCTTCGTGTTTCTCGCTCGCTCATCCTCGGGATGGTAAATGGCAGGTGTCGTGCTCCGCGTACCATCAAAAGGATAGTCATGTAACCTTTGGAATTCTTCCCCATGCACATTACGAGAGGTATTGTTCCAAGGGTTTACATCGCTCTTGGAACCCTTCGATTTGCTCATTCCGAGTATGGCTGAGAACGCCGACGAGGGCAGGATTTTCTGCAGGACAGGTCGCATAGTAGGCATGCAGGCGCTGATTACGGCTAGGTTGACTTCTGCGGCGCTCCAGACCACAATGGTATAGAATGACCCTGGATGGAATGTCAGCTCTGACTGGAGATGGGTGTGTCGGGTGTGCTTACAAGTGAAGTCGAGGTTGTCGACTGTGAGTAGGAAAAATAGTCTGATTGTACTGCAAATAATGACCCTAGAGAGATAAATGTATTAGTCTTAAGCGATCCATTCTCTGCATCCAAGAAAGTGGCTTACACGCCCCCAAGCAGAAACATCCCCGAAACCGCAGTCTTGGACCTTCGCGACATCTGCAGTTTCCAAACTTTTGTGACCGGCAAACACAAGATCACAATATCGGCAAGAATATTCGGAACTGAAAGCCCAATATAGAACGCCTTATTATTGATGCATTTGGGAGGAGGCTTCATTGTCAGCAGGTCCCAAAAGCCGTGGATTGGCGTGCATGAGAAGATAGCCACGAAAAGCACAGAAACTCCCCAGGCAATACAGAAGGCTCCTATCACAGCGAGGAGTCGTGCAAATGTTTTCCCTGGGAAGAGACTGTGGTAAAGTATTAGGATTGAAGTCTTGATCACGGTCAGGACAATGCTGTATAATATCTCGTCCGCAAAGATGATCTAATTGCTGTTAGTAATCCGGAGGCCTGACTTACTGGAGCCTCAAGGACCAGTGACATACCTTCAACATCATCGAATAATGCTGTTGAGGCACGATTTGAATATGTTTGCCGAGCCCCAGTTTGGCTTCTGTTTGATCCGGATGTCGATTAGTGAGAGTCTGCAAGCACGCGGACAAGATAACCCAGTTTCTTCTTACCCCATACTCCGAGACCTGAAATGACCCACGAGCACAATAAGCCAATAATGACAAGGTAGTCTGAAAGCGTAATCTTTGACTTCAACATTTTCCGCGACACGAGCCGGCCAGCGACAGCGATGCCCGAAAGAACTGCGCAGACCATGGTGGCTCGGATCAATATTCCACTTCGATCTGCCTGTAGATTGATACCAGCTGGTGTTTGGGCGGCCATGATGGCGAAAATGAGTGCAAACGGTGGATTAGTGGAAACGACGAGGAGCAACGACTGAAGAGGACGAACGCGAAAGACGAGAGGAAAATCAATGCATTGGGCTCACAACGCGCTACCCCAGGTAGGGACCATGCCGCATCCTTCCTGTTGGATTACTGTGCCAATGGATACCTTATTCCAAAGATCCGTGTGACTAATCATAGGTAGATAAGGTAGGTACCTTAACTCATGCAGGGAGATGGCGCAGCGCAGGCTACTTCAACAATGCCAGTCGGTCCGAAGTACTGTATGTACGAGTACGAATAGAGGTGTTAATTGCCGAGACCTGGTGATAGGGAGTTTTTGCAACCTCGCTCTATATACCCAAAGTAATGTTTGCTGTCTTGTTCTTGCATAAAGCACAGATCTGCGTTACTTTATTCAGCGCATGTGGTCGATGGATGGGAAATGCAGGTGATGTGGAGTCTCCTACCTTACAGTAACTTAGGTAGGTTGAACCCTGTATTTTTAAAGGAATACACGACATCTCCCAGTTTGTGCTGTTTTTGGATTACTTTCACAGTTTGGCTACTGGTTTTCTGAGGATTTCTTGACAGTCACGTATTATCATACTTACGTCCTTACTGATTCGTCCTGTTGTCGCACAGGCTGGGTTAGAGAATGAGGCCACGAACGGTTCTTTTGAAACGTAAGACTGATTCAACGCATTAGACTGTCAAAGACGCTCCCATTTCAAGATGGCATCTTTCACAGCCCTGGCTGAAGAGGCGCTCGAGCATGCAAAGGCGCTCGATGCATATCTGGAATCCCGGGACATGCCATTCACCTCCTTCAAGCACGACAGTCTTACGGGCCTTCCTTCGGACCTAACATACCGTCGAGAGGGTCTCATAAACGTCGCTCAGACTTTGAAGCAGCTGGCCCAGGGACCATCAGGCGTACTGACTGAGCTGACTTGGGCATGTGCTGACGAAATATCGCTCGGCGCAATCTACGATTATCAGCTTGCCAGACATGTGCCCCTGGACGGCTCGACCTCCTTTGCCGACATCGCCGAAGCAAGCGGTCTTTCTGCGAATCTGGTCGAGCGACTTCTACGCCACGCCATGGCCAACCGCATCTTTACCGAGGATTCGCTTGGACAGGTGGAGCACACTGCTAACTCTCGCCAACTTGCCACTGATCCTGACCTGAATGATGCCATAGGCGTTCAATTACGAGAGACGTGGCGCGTAGCTGGGAAAGCACACGAGGCAATAGCCAAGTTTTGTGGCTCAGAGGAACCAGGCGATACTGCATTTGGTCTTGTGAACGAGCCAGGCGTCTCGATGTTTGAGTACTTATCAAGGCATCCTGAGCGAGCGAGACGTTTTGGCGGGGCTATGCGGTACTATGGCAAATTCGAGGGCTGGGATCTTAAGCATCTTGTTCAAGGTTATGATTGGACTTCACTTGACCTGCCTGGATCTACTTTTGTTGATGTAGGTGGAGGGCAAGGGTCAGTTGCGTGTGCCCTTGCAGAGGCCACCACACGCATGCGTTTCGTTATACAAGATCTGGAAGGGACCGTCCAAGACGGGCAGAAATCACTGCCGGAGATACTGAGGGGCAGAGTGTCGTTCATGGAACACGACTTCTTTACCGAACAACCTATCAAAGGTGCAGAAGTGTATTTTTTTCGATGGATTCTACATGACTGGAGCGACAAGTACGCTCTACGGATCCTGCAGAGCTTAGTTCCTGCGATGAGAGATGGCGCTAGGGTTATATTGTACGAATGGCTACTCGCTGATGGGCCGGAAACGAGATGGACGGAAAAGCAGGCACGGTAAGTTGTATTTGGGACAAGCGTATCTCGATTACCACAGACTGAACTTGCTCACTTCACAGGAACAACGACCTCATCATGCTTGCGCAATTCAATGCCCGAGAGAGATCAGCAAAGGCTTTTAGAGCTCTCTTCAACAAAGCCGACCCAAGGTTCCAAGTCACAGACATTGGCAAGCCGAACGGAAGCGCGATGGCCATCGTTGAAGTCGTTTGGAAATCTTGAAGAGATATGTCAACGAATAGTGCGACTTGTATGCGACACCAATACGGGGTAGTGAGTGTTGCGGGCGTTCCTAATCTATACGCACGGGTTTAAACAACATAGCGTGTATCAAAGACTACTTGAACTCGGCGACGGGGGGGTAAGCAACCGAAAGGAACCAACGTAAGACTATAGATGCGGAGGAGTCTCTTTGCAGACGTCGTCCTGTCGAAACGCCCTAACATAACTTCTCATCGTATACTTCGCAACACCGTTCCCTCCATCGCCATCCAAAAAGGTGGCCCAAGGGAGCGCTTTAAGCCCCAGCTAACTACCTTGGCGAAAATATATGGTTTCCTTTAACGGTATCTATTCAGTAATGGTTCGAATTACCGTATCAAGGCGGTATTATAGTGTATATACTGACTTACATTTGTAGCTCATTATATATGTGACAAAATGACAACTGAGTATTAAAAAAAAATGATACTCTTACAGTCTAGTTGAATAACTGCTACAATATTCTACCGCCAAGCCTTATCTTCGGGTAGACTGTATTTCAGACAACATCAACGCTTCTGTATTTTCAAGCTCAGAATTCGATCGATTCAGCCAATTTCTACGCGAGGGCGCATTGCAAGGTCTGCATGGGTAACCATGCGCATGGTCATCATGGATAGGTTGATGCGGGGGTGGATGCAGGGCAAAGGCGGGTGAATACAGAGAGGCATGGCAGGAGAATGATGCAGGTATTGCTCATGATTAGGGTTATAATAACGTGTCATTGAGAGGACCGCCTAAAGGCGATGTAACTCAGAAATTGCAGTAATTATATTTTATGGTAGTACTACGAATTCTGCCCGCCGCTCCCACCCCACGTCCCGGCAGCAGTTTGTGGCTTGTCCCGGCCACCCGACGGCCCCACCACGCCGCACCAACACCGGCCTGGAACGGGGATCCATACAGAAGAGAAAGATAACCACAACACCATTGTACCAGCGCTGTTGGGAATCGAACCTAATATAATTAAATTACCCAACGACTCATACCACTCAACTCAGTAGTAAATTACGTTGTCGAGGGTGTGTTGCCGCAGGTGCTGATTCGCGTAGGATATCGCTTCAATTGGCCTGCAGAACAAAAGGCCATATCATCCTATTCCTATCATCCTATCATCTTATCATCCCATCAGCCTCGTAATCTCCATAGTACAGCACCTTCTTGTTACGGTGGGTAGGTACACCACACTTTGTTCTCGTACGCGCTATCGCTAGTACGTTTCATACCTCAGCTGACGAGCCATCGAAACGTCAATTTCCAGGTTACGAGTAATCAATCCACGATAACAGTCTGCTGTGAGAAGCTGGCATAATAAAAGATTTGGACCTGGGCGCGCCATCCACCCTTCTGCATTCTCCCAATCAATATGCCTCAGCTTGTATGGCTTGTGACTGGGACCGCGACGGGGATTGGAGAACAGCTTGTTCATGCCATCCTCGACCGCGGCGATAAGGTCATAGCGTCTGCAAGAAAAGCTTCGGATCGACTGAAGGCTCAGAGAGATGCTGGAGCCGCAGTATTGGACCTTGATGTCACAGCTTCGCAGTCGGATCTCGATGCCAAAGTCAACGAGGCCTGGAAGATATATGGCAAAATCGATGTACTCGTCAACAATGCTGCCTACATCGAAGCTGGCTTCCTCGAGGAGATTGGGTACATCTACATCTGCTGCTTGGACAATTTGCTGTATCTGACACTTGCGGTTCCGGCAGGGACGAGAGAACACGCAATGTCTTTGCAACCAATTTCTTCGGCACCATGAACCTTACATGCGCGATTTTACCGTACTTTCGAGAACAGAGAGCGGGCACGTTACTTTTCATGAGCTCAATCCTCGCTTGGGAGGCTATCCCCACCTCAGGAGCTTATGCCGCCACAAAAGGGTCCCTAGAAAGTACGTCGCCACATCTCCATAGTTAGGATTGAGCGTGTTACTTACTTTGCTTTGTACCAGGTGCTGTGCTCTGTCTCAAAGAAGAAGTGGCCGCATTTGGGATAAAGACCTGCATGTTGATCCCCGGCCACTTTCGCACGGAGATTCTTTCTCCTCAGAAGATTGTATACGGTGCCAGAGACATCCCTGACTATGTGGAAGCCAACAAGATGTGCGAGGCTGCTGTTGTCAGCTTGCACCAGAAGCAGCTGGGCGACCCCAAAGGCGCCGCAGTCCGGATTGTAGATGCCGTTCGTTCGGAAGGCGGAGCTGCCGGCAAAGAATTGCCCTCGATGCTGCCCTTGGGCCAAGATGCCGTCGATATTGTCCGGAAACGCTGCAGAGCAACAATAGAGATATGTGATGAATGGGAGGCTTTCAGCAGCAAGACAACGACGCAGACTATGTAAGGCTCAGACTTTTGGTGAACAGCACATGAATTCACCGTATCACCGGTGCGATGGCTGCCGTGATGATTGGGATATTGCCCACAGAGATCCCACATACACACTCTCAAGAACGTCTCTGCAAACTGTTTTTTACCTTGTAGCGTATGTGCAGATGTGCATTACCTCGAAGGGCCCCCGCGGGCTTCTGTAGGCGTTTTCATTCAATATATATCATGACTTTAACATGAGCGCACTGCTGTATATAATTTGCAGTCCATTACCTGTCAGGTGATGTTTTTGATCTTTGTAAACATGTAATCGGTAAAAGGTAATTTGAATGTATGATAGGTACCTAGCATGTACCTAAGCACGCTAAGGTAGTTAATTATTTTAAAACAAGCTTGCCCGGGAACCCGCAGCGGCCTCTACTACATACGTAAAAGTCTGATTCCAAGGTTCTCGCACTAAAGTAAAGTACAGTATGTATGTATTGTATGACGTAGCCAACCCGTCTCCCGTCCGCAGGCCCCGTCCCCGCTCCGTCACTTCCGTTCGACGGTAGTATTGCGAGCATACCTTACCTACCGTGCCTACCTAGGTACCTACCTTACCTTAGAGTAAGGTAAGGGTAGGTACAGTAAGGTGAGTTTTCGTTCTTCTTAGCCTATCGGCCAACCAAATTGCTGTGCTAATACGCGATGCGGAGGATAGCACTAATGCAGCTGTCGCTACGGATGTACCACTGTACCCTGGGTGCCTGGTAGTACTCTCTACTGTTATGGCGATTTTGGCCGACCACTGAATGGCCTATACGAGAAGGATACGCTCACACAACTGAAAGTACGTACCTAATCTCTTCATCATCATTGCGGCATTCTTGTCGCATAGCGGCGTAAGCAGCATGGCTTGGATTGAGAAGCAGCACGGCTGCTTCGAACGCCCGTTCGATTCCATGGAGAGATTTCACAAGGCGTATGGCGCCATCGGCCACCGCTTTGATCGAGAGCATTTCTCGCTCAGTGCTGCTGTCCAGTTTTGCTTCGATACAGCTCTCGGTGATACAGCAGAAGCCCTCAGGCAAACCTGGAAGACCATGCGCTTCCGTTACCCTCAGATTGCAGCGTTTGCCCAGGCAGATACATATGTTTACGAGGTGCCCGATGCTGCAGCTTTAGAGTCATGGTTGGCTTGCACCTTTACTGTGGAACCTAGTACCACAACCGCCAGCGCTCTCCAGGCAACCTTTAAACCACAAAAACTAGCAAGCCTACACTATCTTCCTCACAGCTCCGAGATTTTGTTTCATACCGCTCACTGGCGGATTGATGGTGTGGGCATGTTGCAGTTCTTTGACAGCTTCTTTGAAGCGTTAGCACACCCTGCAATGGTTGAGTTTGGCTCGGAACACAAGAACCTCACTCAGGCGCTCGATGAGGCGGCAAAGGTACCTAAGCAAATAACACCAGAGGTAGAACAGGTGTCTACCGCTCGACTTATGGAATTTTTGACCAATCTTCCCTCTATCGGTCTACCAACTCTTCCGGAGCGGACGCCAGGGGCAACACATCGTCTAGCGACCGAGCTGGATCATCAAACCACTTCTGCCATCATAGCACGATGTAAAGCTCAATGTATCAGCGTCACTGCTGCTATTCACGCTGCGGTTGTATGCGCTACTCAAAAATTGGCTGATCCTGCAAGACCCGGAACGAAATACACCACATTTACTTTCTTTGATCTAAGGAAATACCTTCCACCTGAATCTTTGGGCGGAGACTTTGCTCTGTCTGTATATCATGTCGGACTTCCGGCGACCTTTCATCCATCGAATTTCTCATCTAATGCCAAGGAATTAAAGAGAATCTATGCACGACCGTTCTCAACACCGGATGAGAACATATTCACCTTTCTGCCTTGTTATGTAGACTTGGTTACCAGGATGGTCAGCCAGCCACCACCGCCCAACACTCTGCCCGCCACGGAGGGGAACTTCAGCAGTCTTGGGTTGATCGACAAGTACATGAAGGCAAAGTATGACAAGGTTCAGATCAAAGATTTCTGGCTGGGTGTGGAGATGCTGACCCCTATACCGATGGTTCACGCGTGGACTCGTCAGGGTAAAATGAAGTTCAATCTTTCTTACAATGATAGTTTTTTCTCGCAAGACTTAGCCCAAAGCTTTTTGGACAAAGTCGTAGCAACACTTTTGGAGGGTCTAGGTGTTCAGCGCCATCTTTAAGATCAGGCAGGAGGCACAGATGTTTCATTCTGATTGGCTTCACAACGCTGTTGTACGGCAAAGATTACCATACTAATTGAGCCTTGCCAAAGTCGTAATTTGGCATTTAGCTGGGGCTGAGTAACATACCATCTCGCGAAGATTTTACACAACCTTCCGAAACGAGGTCTAGATCTCCGCAGCTTTTCAACTCCGATGCAGGTGTTTAGGGCTATGCCTTGGCTGCATGCTAGATACATGTCATTGGTCGGCTGTTACCGGGAGTGTTTTTCTCGACGTTCATGCATGCAAGTCAAGATTTAGCCATAGAGACGATAAAACATTCGTAGGATTCAATGTTATTTCCAGCTTTAGGTTTTCGGCTCCCACTTCTCCGCATGCAACTCTGGCGTTAGCTAAGGTAACAAGATCGAGAGGTAAAAATGGACAGAGACCCGCATCAAAGACACCATATCATACTGTGATACAAATAGGCTACGAAGCATACGATGGCGTTGGCTGATGGCCTCGACGCATTACTCTTCTGTGATCAACCTGCAGAATATCGACCACGTTTGGAAGACCTGTATCTAAGAGCGAAATCATCAGTGCTTCTTTCAAAGTTTCTCCAGGACAGCATCGACGGCGTCAATGCAGCCTCTTACACGTTGACCGAGCTCTCACCGACGGCTAAGGCTGCTCTATTTGCAAGAGACTTCTTGCAGTTGATTGACGTGCAAAATGTTTTAAATTTGCCGCGTGCGGCGAAGTCCATGGTTTTATCATGCGTGATGCAACTAGGATCCCTGATACTGTAAGAAATCATCCCAGTGCTGTAGCCCAGAGGGACTCATAATGGTAGGTGTGCAGAGGCAAACCCTTATGTGCTCGGCAGCTCATCAACGGTCACGGCATGTGGCATAGGCGCTGGAATGCTCCCAGCTGTTGCCGCTTCTTTAGCAGCCAATGTCGTGGAATTGTTGAAGTTGTCACCCAAATTTGTCTTGCTTTCTCTGCGACTAGGTTTGGCGGTATCACATCGTGCACACGCTATAGAAGAAGCCGCAGGCTCATGGTGCCTTTCTCTGTCGAACATCTCATCGAGAAACCTCTGGACGACTTTAGAGAAGTTTCATGAGACCAATGTATGTACAGCGATAGGCTATAGTCAGATTTTCAGGGGTAACTTGTTGTTAGTGCTTGCCAAACCATAGGCATGTCTATGTTGCTGCTATAACGGGAGATGGCTTCACCGTTAGTGGGCCACCTTCCTCCCTGGACCTCCTACTGAGCCAATCCCTGAGGGACTTGGAATCAGCTTCTCCCGTGAGATCACCTCTGTCTGGACCACTTCACGCGCCACACCTCCCGTTGCCCGACCTTGAAGATATTCTTGGGGAATTGAAGACTTTAGACATACCCCTTAAGTCGAAAGTTCGCGTCATATCAACAAGCTCTGGGAATATCATTGAAGGACACCATGACGTGTGGGCACTGCTCTGGAAGTGTTTGGTCGACATACTGCAGCTCCCGTCAGATCTGGTTGCCGTGTGCTCGCAATTACAAGCACTCGCACATGGTCAAAGCTTTCATGTGATGTCCTTTGGGTCTTCGACATTTGCCACGTATTTGCAGCATTCAATACCGTCTTTGCGTTTGCACGAGGATCCGCTGATTACTGGGTCTTATCTCGAGCATCGGGAGCTCGACAACCCCATCGCCATTGTCGGAATGTCGGGAAGATTCCCAGGAGCAGATTCTACAGATGAACTGTGGCAATTACTTCTACAAGGACTCGACACTCACAAAGAAGTTAGAGCACCCATCATTGAAAGTCTTACGACTCCTGCTAATTGTCTATGTAGGTGCCGCCGGATCGATTTGATGTGCGAACACATTGCGATGCCTCTGGCGGGAAACGAAACACAACCTTAACACCGTACGGCTGCTTCATTGAGCGTCCTGATCTCTTCGATACATGTTTGTTCAAGATGTCTGCGCGCGAGGCTGCGCAAACAGATCCAATGCAGCGCTTGATGCTAATGACAGCCTATGAAGCCCTGGAAACGGCCGGCTACTCCTCAGAAGACACAATCAACCACATATTCGGGACCTACTATGGGCAGAGTAGCGACGACTGGCGGGAGGTGAATGCTGGCCAGGACATCGACATTTTCCATATTACAGGCGGCAACAGAGCTTTTGGTCCTGGCCGAATCAATTACTTTTTCGGGTGGGAAGGCCCCAGCATGAACATTGACGCGGCTTGTTCTGCCAGTGCTCTATCCATACAGCTAGCGTGCTCAGCTCTGAAATCTCGGGAATGCGATACGGCTTTGGCTGGTGGAGCAAATATTCTAACAGCATCAGATATATTTGCTGGCCTCAGTCGTGGTGGATTCCTTTCGCCTACAGGACCATGTAAGACTTGGGACGCCGAGGCTGATGGGTATTGCCGGTAGGCAGCCTCTGACCCCTTACGGCGATATTTGTACTGACGAGGATCTAGCGCTGATGCCGTAGGCACTGTAGTCCTTAAACGTATGGACGATTCGATCCGAAATCGCGACAACGTCCTCGCTGTCGTTCGGTCAGCTGCAACTAACCACTCGGCGAAAGCAGTGTCCATTACACACCCACATTCAGATACGCAACGAAAATTGTTCGAGAGCGTGTTGCAACAGGCCCATGTCTCGCCCGAAGACGTTGACTACGTTGAAATGCATGGCACAGGAACACAGGCTGGCGATATTGCAGAGTCAGCATCTATAGCTTCTGTGTTTGCGAAACCACGGAAGGATCCCTTGTATGTTGGTACTGTCAAAGCAAATATCGGGCATGGTGAAGCAGCTTCTGGCGTGACCTCTGTCATCAAGGCTATCATGATGATTCGTGAGGGCATGATCCCCAGACATGTTGGCATAAAGGGAAAAATAAATCCACGCTTGGCTTTCAACGGATTAGAAAATATAAGAATACCTTTGGAAAATGTTCCGTTTCCGTCAAAGATCAGAGATCTACGCAGGATCTTAATCAACAACTTCAATGCCACAGGAGGGAACACCAGCCTACTGTTGGAAGAGGGTCCTGCTAGGGAGAAGGAAGGAGAAGATCCGCGACGGTTTCATGTCATTGCATTTTCTGCTGCTAGGCCGAGCTCTTTGATGGGAACCATCCAGCGTATGATTGAACACTTGTTCTCTTCCACTAATGTGGCACTGTCAGATCTTGCCTACACGACAACATCACGGAGGATCCATCATAAAGTTCGTGTGGCTTACGCTGTCGAAAACACATCCCAGTTGGTACAACAGCTTCAATCCACGTCCGTGGCCGCCTTTTCTCCCAAAATTGCACCAGCCGTTATTTTCCTGTTTACTGGACAATCTACAACATTGCCAGGAGCCGCAACATTTCTGTTCAGACACTCGGCTGCTTTCCGGCGGCGTCTCGAATCAGTTGATGCTATGTGTCAAAATTTTGGGTTGCCGTCCGTCGTTGGTTTTCTTACGGATCCCAATTACAGGATGGCCATGCAAGATCCTAGACACGTCCAGATAGCTCTAGTCGCTCTAGAGATTGCTCTAGCAGAACAATGGAAAACTTGGGGTCTTCGTCCGACCATGGTAATAGGGCATAGCCTCGGCGAGTACGCAGCTCTCTATGTCGCGGGCGTCTTGAGTATGGCCGACGCGCTGTACCTCGTCGGGGTGCGAGCGAAATTGTTGTGGTCTAAGTTGAATACTGGAAGCGGTGGTATGATGGTAGTCAAGCTCTCTGTCGAGCGCATAATGGAAGTTCTGCAAATATGCGCATTATCTACATGTGAAATCGCAGCAGTTAACACGCCGACTACTACTGTAGTAAGCGGCCCGAAATCGGACCTAGAAAGGCTAGAGAAGCATTTAAGTTCTCATGAGGCTGGGACCAAGACAGTATCCCTCAAGATTCCATATGCATTTCACTCGGCGCAGATGGATGACATTCTCGACGAATTTGAAGTGGCCGCACAAGGAGTTCGATTTGGCAAGCCTGTTGTACCAGTGATATCTACGTTGCTGGGATCGACGATTACAGAAGAAGGGATTTTCGACGCTGCCTACTTAGTACGGCAAATGCGAGAGCCTGTCCGATTCGTCGATGCTTTGTACGCATGTCTGGAATACCTAAAGGGCGAATCTCCGATATGGCTTGAAATTAGTCCGAGCCCTGTCTGCATACCGATGGTCCGGTCTGCTCTGCGAATACCGTCAGAACGACTTCTGTCATCGCTAGACTCAAAGGAAAATGATTGGAAGATTATCAGTAAAAGTTTAGCAAAAGCTTATCAGGTTGGTATAGACATCAGATGGAGGGAATATCATGGGGAGCATGAGGCTGCTCTGCATCTGCTCCCGTTGCCAACTTATTCCTTTGATCTTAAGAGTCATTGGCTGCAATACGAAGGAGATTGGTGCATCACCAAAAATCAGATGTGCTCTGACAGTACTAATACGAACTTTCCGTCTTTGCATAGCACCACAGTTCACCACTGTGAAGGCCAAAAGGCCGTTGAAGGTGGCACAGAATTTGCATTCATCACAGACTTCGCTAGTCCAATGCTGAAACAGATCGCCATGGGACATCTAGTCAACGGCTCGGCCCTTTGTCCCAGCTCAATCTACACAGATATGGCTATGACGGTGGCAACGTACTGCTGGAAGCATTTGCGACCGACTGAAGACTGTCCAGCAATCGACGTGGCTAGTATGGAAGTCTTCAAGCCACTTATAATACGCTCGGATGCAGCCAGCCAGCCAGTCAGGACAGTGGCAAAAGATTGTAAAGACCAGAATCAGGTCAAGATTTCAATCGAGTCTGTTGATGCCGCTGGGGATGGCCAGCACGCGCGGTGTGTGGTCAACTACAGTCAATTAACGGATTGGACCAGTGATTGGGAGAACATTGCTTATCTGTATCAAAGTAGGATCGATCATTTGGTCGACGCTGCGGGTCGGGGCAAAGCCCATCGGATGTTGAAAGGCATCGTCTACGAACTCTTCAGTAATTTTGTCAATTACGACGAAAGCTTCCAGATGATCGAAGAGGTCATCCTGGACAGTGATATGAAGGAGGCAACGGCTTGCGTTAGTCTACGGCCAACAAAAGGAGACTTCTTCTATGACCCTCGTTGGATTGATGCTCTTGCGCACCTGTCTGGGTTCATCCTAAATGGCAACGATCAGGCTCCAGATGACGTTGTCTACGTTTCGCATGGCTGGAAAAACATGCGATTTGCAGTAACACTGGTTTCCGGCCATACTTACAGGACATATATCCGTATGCAACCCGTAGGTAATCGCGGATTTTTCGCTGGAGATTTACACATCTTTGATGGTGAAAACATCGTCGGAGTCATTGCGGGCCTCAAATTCCAGGCAATAAAGAAATCAGTCTTGGCAACGCTGCTCTCTATTCAACCCGGCGCAGCAGAAGCCACTGGCAGACCCTTGGAAGTGCACCAGGGCAGTTTTGTCGTAGACCATTCACGAGGTCCCTCAAGCACCACAACCACCCAAAAAACCCCAACAACGTCCGCAACGTCCACAAATTCGAGCCGATCAGGAGACCTGACCGATATATTTCGAAGCGTCCTTGCACAAGAAATGGGTATTCACCAGTCAGAGATCGATCCAAACGCCGTACTTGTCGACCTCGGCGTAGATTCGTTGCTCAGCCTCGCAATTATAAGTGCCTTTGGAGCACAAACTTCCGTCCAACTTCCTCTAGGCTTCTTCCACGATCACTCAACCCTTGCACACGCCAGGGTTTTTCTCGAAGCTCTGAGCAGTCCAGAGCCGACTCCCGCAGCGTCCCCGCCTCAGCAGCAAGAAGTTCAATTGCAATGCACTTTCGTCCACTTGCAACGCACCTCCAAATCCGGTGCTCCCTCACTGTTCCTCTTCCCTGACGGCTCGGGCTCTGCAAGCTCATACGTCAATCTTGGGAGCCTCTCCATAGATAGTGCCGTCATTGCCTTCAATAGCCCATTCTACCAAAACCCAAAAGACTTCACCATGTCTCTCGAAAATGTCGCAAACCTTTACGTCTCCTCAATATCGAGCCTGGATCCTCAAGGCCCTGTCTTCCTCGGCGGCTGGTCGATCGGCGGGGTTTATGCTTACGAAGTCGCCCGCCAAATGCTCTCCTCAGGCAGAGAGATTGCAGGCTTGATCATGATCGACGCCATAAGTCCGCAATCGATGCCGCCCTTGCCTGTGGAGACGGTGGATATTCTTGAAGCTGCGGGGATATACGACAGCTTTAAAGAACATACAGCAGCGAAGAGGCTGAGTACCGTGCACGAAGACGTGCAGCAGCATTTCAGAGCCAGTATCCGCGCGCTGGAAGCTTATTCACGCATGCCATTACGCGGAATTGCGCAGGAGATAAAAAGGGTGGCTTGTGGGGCCATCTGGGCTCAGCATGGGGTATTTGAATTTATCAGTCAGGAGAAGATGCATGCGGTTCAGAAGTCGTATCGAGATGAGGTCGAGCACTTCAATAGTATGCAGGAATGGCTGTTAGTGAGCAAGAGAGACTTTGGGCCCCATGGATGGGAAGAGTTGGTTGGGTGCAGGGTGGAGTGCGAGGTTGTGGATGGCCATCACTTTTCCATTATGCGGCCGCCTGCGGTATGTATCCTAACCCTTTGGTATTTCACCCTGGTCATTTTCGGTTCCGCACACTATTAGACAAATTGCTAATTATATTCTTTGAGGACAGGTGAGATCGCTCAATGAGGCAATTGACAGAGCCTTGAGGGCAATGCTGGCAGGGCTGTGAGGATGCTTGCTTGTGGACTACTGCGAAGCGGACGACGCCACTCAGTCAGCCCGAGAGTGAGAATATACGATTCAAATTCCGTAGACGTAGATGAGCCTAATCAGTGCGCGGTCTACACGCCCACCACTACAACCATAATCACTCCACGACACCATCTACGGACCGCCAAAGCTCAACTGCTGAAAAAATTCGCCCAAAAGGCTTTCCAGTACTTTTCCCCAAGCACCTCCCCACCTTATATCAACCATCCTCTTACCTTTCCAGCCCTCTCACCATCACCTCCCTCCTTCCTCTCCACCACCAGCTCCCACCCCCTTCTGCACCCCCACTCCCCCCTCCACAACCCTCACCACCCTCCCCATCGTACTCATCGCCCCCCCCTCCTCTCCATAATCCCCTTGGCTCTTATCCAAAAACCTCTCCTCATCCCTCGCAATCACCTCGCCGTAATACGGGTCCAGAAACGCATTGCGCATTTTCTGCGGGCTCGAGAACTCCATCTCCGCGTAGCCTTGGTATGGGAGCGTGGGGAGGGACGATGGGAGGGGGGGGGTGAGGAGGTGCGACCATTGGGTGCGGAGGGGGGAGGTGGTGTGGATCTGGTGGGGGTGAGTTGCGGGGTTGGGGGGGATGGGGGGGGGGGAGAGTTTGGAGGAGAAATGGGATGGGATGGAAAGAAGGGGGGAGGGATGGGGGGAAAGAGGGGGGGAATGGGGGGTTTGCGCGAACTTGAGTGTACGAGTCAATGCCGTGTTCTATAACCCAGGGCGCAAGGAGGGGTCCGTGGACGTGCTCCCAGTGATGGTAGAACTGGGTGTCGGTAAGGTCGGCGCGTTTGCGGAAGAAGCAGATTACGCGGATGGGGCCGTTTGTCTCTGGCGGCGTGGTTGTGTCTTTTTGGGTGGGTGCGGACATGGTTGGGAGGGGGTTATTGGGGGGAGGGGGGAGGGGGGCGGGGGCGGGGGGCGAGGGAGGTTTAAGGGTTGAGGGGTGGGAGGTATTAGCGTATGCAGAAAGCTATCGAATCCTTGGCATCGCAATTGTCGCGCCCCCCCCCAGATTTACTATTGAATTCAGACATTCTTGACATTCTCAAACCTCAACGCTCTATTGAATAAATCAATAGAAAAATCAAACCGGTAAATTTGAAGCTGTTCAAACCTTTCACAGCTGACATCCTTTTAGCTATGACAGGTCAACTGGCTTCGACCCTTCGCTCCAAAATATTACGACTTCTGCTACTTCACTGGTGCCCCAAAGCTATCGCCGAAGAGATTCACTGTCACTTCGATACCGTCTATAGATTTCAGACGAATCTATTCATGTATGGCTCTCCGTTCAGACCTCAATTCCGACTCAAAGGCGCCCCTCGAAAGGTCTTTCCGGCCGCTGAAGACTTCCTAATTACATATCTGAAGCAACAGTCATGAGCTATGCAGAAAGAGATGATGTGGTTTCTATGGGAAGAGTGAGGTTTATACGTGCATCAGTTCACGATATCGAGGATTCTGAAGAGAAGGCGCTGGAGCAATAAAAAGGGGCAGCGTGTGAGCATCAGACAGAACGATGAGCTGCGATTAAACTGGGTTGCCGACCTGTTGCAGCTGACGGCTGAGCAGCTTGTCTTCGTTGACGAGACTCTCTTCAACGAGACTACGGGGTGGCGTCATCAAGCCTACGCACCAGTTGGTGAACCAGCTCGCTATCAAGCCTCTAGAAAGAGAGGGCATTGCTGGAGTGTTCTTCCGGCTTACACGATAGATGGCTATCTACCCTGTACCGGTATTCGTGAAGGCTGGTTCAACGGCGAGGCTTTCTTTCGATGGCTAGCAGATGAATTGCTACCTCTATGCAGTCCCTTTCCGGCCCCAAAGAGTGTAATCATCATGGATAACGCCAGCATACATTGTAACGCTCGTATCGAGGAACTCATTATCTCACACGGGTGTGAGGTACGATATCTGCCACCATACTCTCCGGACTTCAATCCCATCGAGCTCAGTTTTAGTGTTTTGAAGGCCTGGGTCAGACGACATTTCGAGGAGATATGGCCCCATTTTGAAGGCACTTTTGGTGAATTTCTCCATTACGCTGTCGAAAGAAGCAGATGTGATAGGTTTCCGAGACAGCATTTCAAGCATAGCGCCGAAGGTTATATCTTTGAAGCTGATATTAAAGCCTTGGAAAGAGATCTTGAAGCTGGTACTATAGATTTTGATTAGTAGTGTCTGAATAGCTTCATATTCACCTATTTGGTTCATCTATTTGAGCCTGTTGAGTATGATCTAATGCGATAATAGATGTTGAGGGGTTGAAAAGTCGAAATGTCTATACAAATTGGGGGGGGCGCGCGACAATTGCGATGCCAAGGATTCGAAAGCTTTCTGCATACGCTAATAGTACATACAGTAGTATAGGCTAAGGCACCCGAGATACATATCCATGTAATTGTTTGCAGAAGTTAGGCAAGATATGATCATATGTACAGTATGCACGACAACAATCAGGCCTATGACACGATGACGATGATGCGCCGTCCCCATCCTGTGCTGCTGCGGCCAGCTCCCCGGCTTGATTTCCATATTAAATCACGAGCAAGTATCATTTACCCAAACCACACCACAACGGTACACAACTTCAGTCACGGTCATGGCCGACCGCAAAATCGACGTTCATGCCCACTTTGTTCCTGAAATCTACCGCAAAGCCCTCCTGGACAATGGCATTACGAACCCTGACGGCATGCCTGGGACCCCGGCTTGGAGCGTAAAATCGCATCTCGAATACATGAATGTTAGTGTATTTCCGACGCTTTTTTTTTTTTAACTACTGTACATCACTACATTCGGGTCGAAAGTATGAACTTATGATATATCAAACATCTATTTTCTGGCCATTTCTGAGAGCAATTCTCTCACGCATTTTTTCTTATAGTTTCTTGGTGTCTCAAAGGAGTATTTTCTGAACACACTTAGGCCACCGGCATCGCCAAGTCCATCCTCAGCCTCTCCTCCCCCGGGACGAATATCTCTTCTGATCCCCTCTTCAACAAGACATTGACGAGGCAAACGAACGAATTCGCCGCAGACGTGAAGCGGCAGTACCCCGATCGCTTCGGCTTCTTTGCCAGCTTGCCGCTTGACAAGGATAACATGGACGCTGCGTCTGAAGAAATTGCGTACGCCCTTGACGAACTAGACGCAGATGGATTCGTTCTGCTCTCAAATACATCCGGAATTTATCTTGGCGATCCGCTGCTGAGGCCTGTGCTGGCCGAACTAGACAAGCGGGCTGCGCTGGTATTCGTACATCCCACCATTGCTTGCGGCCCACAAATGCATGGGCACGAGCATCATTCGTCACCAGCGGAGCAGTATGCCAATTCTTCGCCGCTGGCAAGTTCATATCGAGCGCCATTGTTCGAATTCTTTTTTGACAGTGCGCGATCAATCCTCGATCTTCTTGTCTCGGGGACGATTCTTCGTTTTCCTCGTGTGAGGTGGATAGTCTCGCATTGCGGAAATGTGCTGCCGAGTCTTTTGGATCGCATGTAAGTCAAATCTCCGAATTTCTTCTCGCCCCTTTAGGGTTGAGTTTATCTGCTGTATCGCAAGCCCTTTTCAGGCGATCGCTAAAGCAATGCTCACAGCACACGTATCATTCCTCCCTTGTCCATCTTCATAGAGTAATCGCTGACCGCATCCTCCTCGATAGTTTCCTGGTATTGCGGCTTGGTCAGAAATTCAGTACCACCAGAGACGCTTGTGATATCACGGAAGAGCAGATTAAAACCGCGCTCAAAACCCAAATGTGGTACGAATTGGCTGGCGATCCAGTACCGAACCAGGTTTCTGCGTTGCTGAAGTTCACGGGAAAGGAAAGGCTGGTGTTTGGGAGTGACGTGCCATGGACGCCTTTCGAACCCACGAAGGCCTTGGTGGCGAGGATTGAGAGAGATCTGGCGGATTGTGTTGGACCGGACGCTGTGGAGATGATTTGGGAGGGCACAGCCCAAGGACTCCTCTCCCGGAAGGAAGAAGGCGATCCTGCTTCTGATCTTCGATAACGAATATCGCCCATTTTGCTCGGACAGGCTAGCAATATTGCGGCGACCCGAGTGCCTGTGAAGCTGGCTAGTCTAGACGGTTGTGACATAAGCCAATTGTTTATATCTTCGTTACGAACGGGATGAAGAAGTGTGAGCCGGTGGTGGAGGAGATGGTTCGCAGCTTCGTTAAGCGGTATGAGGAGGATTATGTCTCGGACTTATGTGGCGGGTAAGATTGTGACATAACATTATTGGGTTGATTCTGTCGTTATTGTTTCTACCACGAAATTATTGCATTGTTGATGGAGGATAGGCACTTCTGACATATCGCAAACCACTGGCCCGCGCATGCTGTAAGCTATATAATGTCCTACCTACAAGTATGGCGCTGATACCATCCCAAAACAATGATTAAACGCCTTGATTCGATAAGTCTATCATAAGAAACTCCAGGATAGTAACCAGGCTATCACCAACGCCCACTATATTCGCAAGCCGTCCAAACAGAAGCTATAGGCGCTGAAGTCCCGTGGTAAGACGGTGCCGAAACAAGGCCTTCACGACTTCCTTGACCGTGTTTCTAGAAGCGAGACTCTGACCACGTGTTGGAACAGATGCTTGTGGGATACATAGGGATATCGCTACGCATAAGGGCTGATACTCTCTCCGCGTTGCACGCTCAACAGCTGTTTATTATGTCTGAAAAAAGTTGGGGCATCATGTCATGGCTGCAGAACGGACTTAGTGATGAGGCTGAAGTTGATTATCGAGTCGCGTGGGATACGAATCGAAGAATCTATCCTATCTTGAGTTTCTTGTGAAAGTGGCGCTTCGACTTTACCTCCTGTGTTGTCGTAGGATTAGAGCATAAAGTACGTCACGCTTGCAGAAGGGAGAGTTACAACGGGAGGCAATCCAGTCAGCGCGAATGCTGCGAGAGCTCTTCATCGCAACTGAAATGTATCTTACATGAACGCAATTGCCTTGAACCCAGACCGTTGGCTGAAAAGTCCCAGCCAATTTGTGAACGAATCTCAAGAGAAAATTCAGAAGATGCAACGGCCTGATCTGACTTTCGGACATTGCCTGACAGCTTATCTTAGAATTCATTCTGTGCGACGTATGCCCCTATTTCCTAACTGGCTTTCAGATAAACCGACCTTTTCAAATTTGAGCTAGCAGATCCTCGTAAGGGGTGGACAGCCACTGGCTTCGTAACAGCGAGACAGTCTGATATGTATCTCCTAGTAGAGCTAAAGAAGTGATATTGCCACGTCCAACGTAAACATCGCTTATCACTAGTGGCCGTAAATTCTCCCTTCCCTATCTATAGAAGTGGGTATTCTGCTGGAGCTTTGCACGGGCGTGAAACGACGGCCAGAGCTACGGAACCGGATGAGACTGTGACATGAGAGGTTTAAGGTTCGAAATTATGCATCAATAGGATACAGAACTATAGCTGAGACAGTGGGGATGGAAAGATTCGCAAAGATGGGGGCTTAGAGCAGCAAAGAGCTCGAATGGATACAGCGCCAATGCTACCATAATATATCATCCGGAGGGCTTATGATAACGTGTTTTCAATTTTCTCCACTTGCGAACAAAGCAGCTCGATTCAGTAGACTGATGACTCTCGAGGGAAGATATCCTCATTCCAGAAGATGGCGTCGGCTTTTTGAGGTCAACGGGACGAGTGCCTACCTTAGTAATAAGAGATGTTGATCAATTAATTGATTGGCTTGACGGTAGCCGTTTGACCTTTGCAGGGCTACAGGGCGCCAAAAATCTCGAGCCAGGAGGGAATCGGGGTTGCAGTGGTCAATCAGCCTAGGTAGGCTCGGTATGATTGTTACAAGACATCGATGTTGGCGACGGTACCATGAGTTGCAGTGCGAGAGATATTGACTCATCAACTGTGATTTCTGCGCGCTTGTCGGCAGACAAACCTTAAGTCGACACTGCTGCTATGAACAGCAGGGTATGCCATGGCGCACTGGGTAGCAATTCTTTACTATAGAGGAAGTCTATCGTGTCTCCAGCGACCAGGAGTAGTAACTCTAATTATTCAAGCCGAAGCTTTTCGACGGTTGCGGCTCCTGTGATCGTCTACATCTTCGCATGAATGAATCGGACCTCTGTTGCACGGGACAAGTAAAGATAAGTTAGATAGATTATCTGGCGACAGTTACGTGTTTTATTTCGTGAGCTCCCTAACTTTATTGCTGTTGTGGCCGGATGGATATCATCTAGCCTGAAGAACATATGTGATGAGGTATATACTCGATAGCTCAAGATACTTGGAAATACCCTGTAACAATAATCATTCCTTACAGGTCCAAGTTTATGCAGCCCCTCTACGACTCGAACTCCATGCAGCCGTCTCTCCGTACGCACGCTATCAAAAAGCAAAACTTCACATGTTTACTAAGACGCTCACTATTCGGATTCTTTCCCTCTGAACTAAAGACTAACACAGGCGTATAATCACTCGTAAAAAGGAGGTCAGAGCGATGATATCGAAGTATGACGAGATTTTTGAGCACCATAGAAATCTCAAGCATGAGCTCTGAATTCTTTTTCCATAAACGGTACGTAGAAGTATGAGATCAGTCAAGCACAGCATTATCAGCCAGAGTAGCGAAAAGGGCCTATTGTAGGGGTAGCTGTGTTCATCTACCGAGCAATTGAGAAGCGTTCGTTGAGAACGCTCACGAACAGATCAAGCCATTTCGAGACCAGACTGTCTACCACATCCTACCATGACGAAACGTGACACACGACGTACAATTGCGTAGTACCTGGTTGTTTTTCGGAGGATTTCAAGTAGTAGAGAGTTTGGTTACCAGGCACGCCATACAAGGTGATGTTGAGAAATGTTTTGTGAACGAAGTCGAGGACGAACGGCACACAAGCGTGGCTCAACCCAATAATACTTCGTGCGGAGTTTGATTGCTTTCAAAGTAAGAGAAGCGGAAGATGGAGATGGCATATTGACAGAGTGAAGCACAGATCTTTCTGGAGATGCCCTATATCTTGTTCATTGGTTGGCATCGAGAATAAAAACGTGATTCTTGCCAACATGCTATGGCACTAGATTATAGAGTTCAATTATTCTGCCTTGAAAGCATTAACACAGCCGATGTTTTAATCGTGATAAACGAAAGAGTTGCTGGTCTTCACAATGTATAGAGAAGATAGGCAGGAGCTGTGACAAATCAATGGTGGACCTTAATTCTCATTTTCTTTTTGAGCATGCTAACCTAGGTTCTAGTACAGGATTTTGTACAAGATCTTCCGTACTCCATTGTCCCGGGGTATCAAATGACCTTGTGCCCTAAAAAAGCAAGCTCGACACTAAAGACATAGCCATTGTCGTCGCCAGTATCTGAGTTATCGCTACACATGCAGTTTGGCAGCTCCTACTTCTTCGCTCCTGTCAAGACCCCAACACTCCTTCAAATGTTCTCGTCCATGGTAGTCGCAGAGTCTTTCCGATCTTTCATGTCAGAATTGCTCAGTGTATTGACAAGGCTGACACTGCCTTGGTTGGTTTCCCCTTGAGATATTCCAGCCTTGCCAGTCGTGGTATTTTGTGTATCCCCATCAGCTTCGCCATTGATACCAGTAGCCGGCAGAGACTTTTTTAATGTCTGCTTCAGAAGGCTTTCTTTCCCAGCGCGGATCTTGCGATTCAAGTTCAGTTTCAGTAGGCGCTGGCGTACTTTTGGCTGTGCATACCGTACATCGAACAGGTGTTGGCGATGGTGCGGCTTTAATATATCCAACTTCGCGAGGTATTTGGGTTTGAGATCCGTAGAGCTGGTGTCATAGAACCAGATGTAGTGGCTTTGAGGTACTAAGCGAATCATGTCGAAATTTTCCGGGACTTGGTGGTTATGAGCCGGAAGCTGTCATGATATCAGTATAACGAACGCATCACTCGATAAGAAACCAAGGCGTACATCTCTGCCGAAGTACCATGCGCATCTTCGTTTGTTGTCCACCAAACTCTTGCCAAAAGGTCGAAATAAGATATCATAGAACTCCTGTGCGATCCGTTTGCAGGTTCTGTCCTTATCGTCGTCACTTGACAAAAAGTCGAGATGGCGAAGAGGTAACGCAAATTGGCCAGCTGTATTCCACTTGCAGCTCTCAACGCCGAGCGCAGATCTGAGCGATGGATCCTTCATTTTAGTGAAGGTATCAGGTAGTCATGCGTGGACAAAGTCAACTTTACAGTTAGTGGAGCGTAATGGAGGAAAGAAAGGATGTAGAATAAGCAGATTTGTTTACTTAATGGTGTAGCGCCAGATCTGCTTAGTCATCGATATCTGTTGACGGGACGTGGATATCACCAAGGAAACGTTCACGAGGGGGTCGCCATTTCCGATGGAAATTGCTCTGCACTACTTCCGTACGTCTTATTTATGCACAGGCATGTGCAGTGTATTATCGTTGATTAGAATTTGCCGAGAAATAGTACAGGATTCGTAGAAATCAGTTCAATTACACTGCACTTCGTACATAGCCTGAATGTTCTATAGAGCTTCATAGTAGATGTCTCATACAGTGCTTTATACATGCTTCACACATGATCTCAGTGCCCCATATGTGGCCTATTCAGTGCTTCATATGCGACCTATTCAGTGCTCCATATGTGACCTACCCAGTGCTCCATATGTGGTATGTCCAGTGCTCCATATGTGATATATCCAGTGCTTCATATGTAGTATATCCAGTGCTTTATACGTGGCCTACCCAGTGCTCCATATGTAGTATATCCAGTACTTTATACATGGCCTACCCAGTGCTCCATATGTGGTATATCCAGTGCTTTATATGTGGCCTACCCAGTGCTCCATATGTGGTATATCCAGTGCTCCATATGTGGCCTATCCAGTGCTCCATACGTGACCTACCCAGTGCTCCGTACGTGACCTACCCAGTGCTTCGTATGTGGCCTATTCAGTGCTCCATATGTGATATACAGAACTTACACGGCAGAACGAACAAAGATTCAAAACACGCGTTGAATTAGGCCCGAAGAATTCATGAATGGGACGATTATGAGCACAGTACAGGTGCGTTGAGACATGAAAAAGAATCGTAAAAAGAGATAAAGATTGACATAAATCGCGTACAATGTAGGTAACGACAGATGCAGGTAAGTAATGGAAGTATACTCCATATGCGGCCTACTCAGTGCTCCATATGTGATATATTCAGTGCTTCATATGTGACCTACCCAGTGCTTCATATGTAGTATATCCAGTGCTTTATACGTGACCTACCCTGATATAGTACTAAATAAAGTACGAGAGATAATATCATCAAATCGACCTACTACTACCCCCTCAGATTCTATTCATCCGGATTCGAATTCGAATATTTGAAACACTTCTACAACTCTCAGGCAAACACGGGATTTGAAAGTACATCTAATCACTTCAGGCCTTGAAGAGAATGTTCGTCAGAAAATGCGTACTTTTACGAAGGGAGCACTAGCCACCTCACGAAGATGTAGGCTTTTGCAATTCAAATTAGCCCAAACACAAGCGGCCACCAATGCTCGAAATGCTCGGAAAATCAATCTGCTGAGGTTTTACAGAGTGGGAGGGGAGGGGTACTGTATGCCTCAAAAGCACATGCTATGATCACTGAAAGGCAAAAATTAGAGGAATTACGGCGTCGAGCATGCGAGAAGCGCACTGAAAAGAAGGTTATTGCTGAGCTGAAAAAGGTATACAAGCAAACAAAGCAATGAAGGAAGATTTGGCAGAAGAATTACAATGCCTGAAAGAATAATATAGAGTAGTAGTAGAGAAGTTGAAGTGAACGGTAGAATAATGGAAATTCGAGTTATATGATCGAGTGGGTTACATGGCAGCGTATCGTTGTACACATAGCATATCGTCATATGCGAAACCTGTGTCGTTTTTTATTTTTTGCCGAGAGCCCCACCGAATTTAGTGGCGAATCTGCAAAATAAGAACCAGAGTTGTAGAATCAACCCCACTGCTCCCCCAGTGCTTCATATGTAGTATATTCAATGCTTCATGTGTAGTATACCCAGTACTCCATATGTAGTATACTCTGTGCTTCATATGTAGTACCGTTGGGTGCGAAACCAGTATTGCTTTTTAGGACTTGTCGAGAGCCCCGCCAAATTTAGTGGCGAATTTTCAAAAACTGCAAAATAAGAAACCAAAAACCAACTCCACTACCCCCCCCTTATTTTGCACTTATTATTAATGAGCTACTGTAAGTCAGTATATACAGTACACTATAATACCGCCTTTAGACGGTAATTTGAACCATTACTGAATAAGGTAGGTAGATACAGTTAAAAGAAAACCATATATTTTCGCTAAGGTATCTACTTATAGCCTCAGGCCTCCCCTGTGTAGTGCCTATTGACTTGCATTAGCCTAGCTGAAGTATAAAAGGTACCTACCAAGGGCTCTCGGTAAATCCTAAAAAACGATTCAGTACAACGATAGCATGATTTTGTGCTGGATGGCACCGCTACACTGTGATGGATCACTCTCACTATTGCTAAGATAAAGTATGTAGAAGGAAGCTGCAATGAGTCTCTCTGACTGGCGATTTTGAGTTGCAACTGACTTTGCAATAATATTCACGAACGATAACCGTACTTTGTCCATTTCCGCTATACATGTGTGCCTTGAATAGTACGGATCATGGTTCGTAAAATGCTTTTTTGTGTGAATGATTCAAGCCTACCTCTCGCTACCTTACATACGGTGAAGCCAGCGCTAAAGTACACATGTAATTAGACGGGCTCATTCTGCCTTTGTTTTCGCCTTAATCAGCTCACCTTCAGAGCACATAATGGAACACGAACAAGAGATGGCATTTCAAAGCAAATTCCCGAGCGGGTCGAAGTGGGGACCAAACGAGGTAGATACGGTCAGGTTCGCATTGGAGCCCATAGAGCAAGATTTCGCAACTTTTGAGTGTGATGTCACACTTTCTGGTGCAAACCTCCGGATTCTAGCTAGGTTGGCGGATATATTCGCAATACCAGTGGAAAGTCTTCAAAACGATGATGTTACTGCGCCATTCAAAGTATATAGAGCATTCTACGAGCGGCTGGCGGAAGTACTGAGGCCAGAAGCCTTGCCTGATACCTCATTAACACCGCTCACTCGATCTGAAATTCGGTACAATACATCAAGCCCTTTCACAGCCGAAGAACAGCCTAAGACTCCCACGGCTGTACCATCTGATTTCGGAAGTCCAGAGAGCAGTCCGGCTGCGGGAGCATCAAAGAGAAAAATCCGGAATAAATCAACAACAACATCACCTTCAAGGAAACTTGGTCCAGCCATGTCCACCAGCCAGGAACGTATAACTACAGCATCAGGCCTCGAATACATGGCAGACGAATCCTTACCTGCATTACCAGAGGGAGAACATAGGGTTTCTTTGGAGAAGCCATTTCGCACTTCGCACGGCTCATCTAGCCAGTTTCATCCGGCGGGTGATGATGATAGGACCTCATCTAAATCAGAGGAAGAGCCTAGTCCCTCCTCGAGTCAGACTTCGTCTTCTTATACAGAATCATCGCCCCGTCTACCTTCGAAAATCGTACCAGATTCAAATGCAGATGTCCCGGAAGATGAAGTAGTAGCCATGTTCTTCCAATTCTTCGATGTTATCTGCGCAGAGCATGAAATGACTGATGGTATCTCGTTCATACCCCACTATGGGCGTGATCTTGTAATTAGTATTGATGGAGAGCTTGTACACACACGTCCTGACCTTAGACTTTCCGTGATCTTGAGTGGCGAAAGCGTTCGTATTCCTATACTCGACTACGAGGTTCGTGCATTCTCTCAGCTCTGTTTCACCATCATAACCATAGCAGGGCAAACGATTGTCAGGAAAGCCAAATTTTGCGCAGAGAGTCAGCGAAATGCTTGGCAGGTGTTGGTATCAGAAGGCAAGACATCACAATAAGTCATCGTACAGGGTAGGTTCCATCGCTCTTGTGATATAACGTGGTTAACATTCTAGTTAGCCGTATCTCATCTCCGCACGTAATACCGAAATGTCTATCTCCACCTGCAAATTACGCGATAGTTACCTTGAGAACCTCAACTCCGACCTCAAGCTACTAAAGTCGAGAGACCCTATTCAGGTAATGGAATATGTGCCAGTTGACATCAGGGAACCAGAAAACAGAGTTTTGGCCGCACAACATATGTACAAACTGATGCTCCACCTCGCGGAACGGGCAAGGAAGGATAAAGTCAGAGGATGAGGCGGTAAAGGGGAGACAAAAAGGTCTGGTTGCTAATAGAACGGTCCATTGAGACTAGCATTATTCAAGGAGCTGTAATATAATTTTTCAATTATGGAATATCGAGAAGAAATCAAGAAATCATTTCAAGTAGAAGGTTTAAGTGTAAACATCACAAAGAAAATCAAACAAGACTATCTCACAGCATCTCTGGTAAGAACTAATCCTTCACGTATATATTTGAACCCTTCTCGCCCCTTTCTTCTTGTACCCGAAACGAAGTTGAGCTCTTGATTTCGAAATCAAAGTATTAATGAATAGTACGTTCCTCTAATCCTCTAATTATACAACCAGCAAACACTGACTTCATATCCCATAAAGATTCCATTCGTATTCGTATTATCTACTTCATTACTTCGCCTTTAAGATCAGGAAAAAGTCAATAGAAGATGAAATGAAGTCACGTAAGTGAAAGTGGAAGAAGCTCAACCTCATGATTTCAATGTAACAGTGCATTATTTGTCTCTTCGGTTTCCAAGAGTGGAAACCGGCAGCGCGATGTTGAAATAATCGACATTTCACGTATCTGCGAGCTCTTCCACGCTTCTAGGAATACCGCAATATGAAACCCAGCTACGTATAAGAGTTCTTCAAGAGCCTAAAGTCGTCATGACAGAGGCGACAATGAACAATTTACATATATGGGCAAGTTAGTTATCTTCCATATTTTCACCAAGCAATCTCGCTTCAAACCAGCTTCCCTGCTTTGCACCCTGGACATGTCTTCTATCTCGCCATGTATACTACAGATGAAGCCGTGAAACCCAGCGACGCATACTAGCACTTTGCACTGTAAAGGATGCTGTCGTGGGAGAATTCTAAGTTTCTGAGGAATGTTTTAATATTATGTCTTTTATATTTTCACCAAGCAATCTCGCTCTTCGTCAGTTTATCTGGTTTTCAACCTGAACATATCTTTCATCTCTTCATATATGCTATGTACGAATAATAGCTAACAAGAACCAACCCACCGGAAAGAACGCTGTCGTGAAAGAATTCGAGGGGAAATTTCAACACTATGTCTTTACATTCCCACCAAGCAATCTCGCTCTACACCAGCTTCTCCGCTCTTCAGCCCCGATATGATTTCTATCTTACCATATAGTCTACACGCTAATCAGCTGCCTACAGTTTTCTTCAACACGAAGAAATCTGAACTTGAAGTCGTCATGATGAAATAATTCTAGACCAAGTTTTAACTTATATCTTCGACATTTCTAGTACTCGATCATGCTTTGAGAAAGATGCTCGGTTCGACAAGTCTTAGGTAAGTTCAACCGTTCTTTCTTTCTTTCTGTTAGTATGGGTAAATATGGTTGAATAATGAGCGGCGTGGTTCAACTTCGCTAACCAACAGTCTTTCTATTATTGTGTCTTTGTAGCAGGGTAAAGGAAATAGCTTAGCACGCGACTCAACTAAGTTTGAGACAGATCTTGAAGTGGGAAAGACCTATTTGAAAGTTTTGCAAGCATGGTTAAGGTTATTTTTTTTCTTCTTTGCTACATCACTAAATGTTATTGAATGATAGAATTTCATGGTTCCAATTGTTCAAGTAGTACAATCTTCGTTCTTTCATTTTTGAATAATAGAGAAGATAAGTTGTTTCATATACTAATCAACAGAATCAAAGACAAAACTTTAAGGAAAAGAGAGTTGACGATTGAAGAAGATCTCGTTACCTCGTGGAGTCGTGGAAGGGCAAACAATTTGCTTGTTATTTTGCTACATCGAGAAATAATAGGTGATAGGTCTCGAAAATAAAACCATCGTTCTTGTCACGATCCTAGCCTTGCCAGGCTCAGCCTTCTAGCCTTGCCAGGCCTATCCTCGCTCCGTCACCTTGACTAGTCCCTATTGGGCCTAGCGTCGGCTGAGGAACACACATATGTAGCCAGCTTCTTTCCTGTAGCTATCTTTCTTCCTTAGCATTTATCTTCTAGTTAAATGACACCCATATTGACTCGCTCTATGCTGGCCCCTAACAGTTCTCACAACTAATCATGTCATTTCCTCGTTTATTGTAATCGAATCTGCTGAATATATGACTATTGCTCACTTCGACCAAGTAGACAAATTTCAGAGCGACTAGTCAATCAAAATTCTAGCTATCAGTAAGTTCTTTCGTGTGTAAGATATCAACCACGCAACTGGGAAATAAAGGTAACTAAAGTCGAGTCAGATAAACAAATTGCACCGATAAACGGCTTTATATATTGAAGGAAGACTGTACATACAAATCACGTGAAATCTTTCCAACATTAAACGACATGTTTTTTCTGATACCTAGAACACTCACATGATGTCTTGAAGGAAAAATAGAAGATGCTGACAGTGTGTCTTTTCTAATTGGTTTCATATTACTATCATAAGCCTTTAAGATTCTTTATGCCTGATACAGCAGTTCATCCTCAAGCAGCTAGGCGCAGTAAATAACTTCGATAGGTTCATTAAATTGTAGACATGGTACGAAGAAGATAATCTCTGAGTAGTAACTGAGTGAAGGCTCAAAGCATCAGCGTTCATATTTTCTTCAAGTACGCGAGTGCGCATAATGAACAGACAGACCATGAGCCTTATCCAGAAATGTCATAAGTAAGACGTTGTGAGCGAACTGTAGGAGAACCATCAGCCAAATCAAATAATGTTCCGTCACAACACAACATGACGGACATGTAAAATCGATCTCCGTACTTTCACTTCAAGTTAGATCGTTCACGTCCAAGCCTTTGATTGGGCACTTTACTTGATGTTCTGCATATTTCGTGGTGAATCGCGTCGAGTTTCACGGCTGCTGCGATTGGATGTAGGAAATAGTCGTTGGCGAACTAGCGTACTTTTCCCGGCGGGGTGCTGGAAGAGCAGTATTGACGGAGCCTATGGACTTGCAGAGAAATCGCAGGAAGAGATAGTATGTAAGAATGTTTTGCAAGTAATGGTGTAACACAAGTGCCGACTTAGTAATATATCCCTCTCCTCGAGTAGGAGTTTGGGATATCACCTCTTGATGGGCTATAATTGAATGTATAGCCGGCAAAACTCCTTTGCAAGGTCAAAACCTGGTGTTGATGACGGCTATATAAGATTGACGAGAAATGCTGTGAAGCAAGCGATCTGCCTGCTTCACGATTGCTTTAGGGATGTTGATTGGCACTGCCAAAACCATCGGCAATTGTAATTCTATATCGATCTGTGCCTTCATCCCTCCTGATAATATCTTCATGTGGTGGGAAAAAGGACAAAATAATAAGCTCTCCTTGTATTTCATCGCAATAGGGGAGAGCACATCGCTAAGACAATTCTCGATACTCGCCTCTCTTGGAGCTCCGAGAAAACACATTCGATGTCCAAAATATTCACACTCTAGCAGAGAAGCAGCCGCATGACAATTGGTCAGATTTGGAGACCTGCAGACTGGTTAAGGAACTTGTCGGTTCGGTCGTTGATATATTCGTGAGTAACTTCCAGGAAAATGTTCGCTCAGGGTTCATTGGGATTGGCGTTGGTAAGCATAAGTATTTTCCTGCTGTTGGAGGACCTGTAGCTTTCTTGATTGCTAAGAGGTCGGCGTGAGAGAGGGTTTCAGAAAAAGGGTTCCAGGCTAGGGAGTATTCTTCTCGTTGCCAGGTGCTTAGCCGACACTGCAAATAATAGGATTCTTCGAAACGTGACCAAGGGAAATGTGCGGTTACCTCATAGCTTGTATAACAATTGAAAGGTTTCTTCTTACCAGAAGAAGGTCCCAGCATTCGCTTGAGGACCTTGCCTAGTAGCAACTATGAAAATTCTGGCCATATGAATAGCTGCCAACGCGGTAGGCATCGCAGTAGCAGCACTTATTAGAATCGAGGCGGTGGACTTGATAAATCTATTGGAGCTTCTACTCCATGCAGCCACCATGCCTCCCTTCGTCTATCGCAATCTCTGTGCAATCTAGCCCGAACAGCAACGAGTCTGTTCTATTCTAGCAGATCCTTCCAACCCAGCACCTAACGTGTGAGAATCTTCTAAATGAGCCTTCTTGTTATCCGTAGAGAAACGCCATTGCAATTCTTACCGATATTGCCTCTTGTCACTCTGAAACATGAGGGATATGCCTTTCTATGTCCATTATGGCCAGTTCCAACAATATTTTCATGCGCAGTATCAACCCTTCGAGATCCACGAACTCGAAACAGACTTTGGATTCGCAGGGTTCCCAATTCCATAGCCTATGCTCTGTGGAAACACCGAGAAAAAGTGAAACACCATCGCGAAATCGGACCTGTAACAGCGTGATACCCTTGCCACCCACCTTCAAGACCGGAGGCTACGAAGACATACGAAGTTCATCTGAAGTCGAATAGCACAAGAAAAACTATTCGTCTGAGCTGCATCTTCGACATAATAAGAAGCCCTTCTGTGTCCTCGATCTGGCAACGTGGATGTCTATTTCTTCGTATAGATAGGAGCTCAAAAGAAGCTTCGAGTACCCGCTTATTATAGACCTAACGGATTACATTATTGAGGCCTTGCTCTGATAGGCCGGCATGACAAGAATTGCTCGCTTCACGCGTTAATTTGTAAGACCGTTGCAAGGCGGCTGGTCCCAGGTTTGAAGGTTCCAGAATTCCGATACTTATCGGAGAATGAGGTTCTGCAATTTTGGGCCGACGTTGCGTGTCCTTGAACATGGCGGACTTTTATCCTTCTCGCAGCAGGCAGCCGTCAGAGCTGCGCTACCAGAGCCGGTTATAATGGACAGAGGCAACCATGCCTAGAAGAGATATATCAAGTCAAGGCTTTATTTCAATATCGAAGTAATTGCTCGTTCAGTAGATAGGGTAACATAAGCACTGAGAAACTCACTGGGCAAACAATGACTAGGTATGGCTGTATCCTCAGCACATTCGAATAGCAAGTGGCAGACAATGCTTCTCGCGGTAAGTTCAGAAACAAAGGCCACAAGAAGTTTGCAAATAAAATGTATAGAAGACGTGATAGATTAGATCGAAAAGGGTATAGACGGCTCAAAGGTCGAACGTCGTCGCCAGTCTAAAAGATTTCTCAGTAGTGTCCGCGAAAGGGACGTTAAACTATCTAGCGCCTCTGTGTAACGCTCGCTACCCACAAGCTCATTCTCCAGTTTCCGATAGAGTTCCTCCACTTGGTCATGACAAGCCAATTTACGGAAAGGATCAAGATGAGGAAGCCTTTGAACTAAATTAGGCCTGATTTAAGTAAGATCCTTGTGATGTGGTGGTCCAGCATCATCGATAGGTCGATCAGTTGTTGCAGAACCGGGCAAAAAATTTTCGAAGGAGAAATCTGGGAGCAGTAACGTCTGTTGGAAGGAGCTGGATTCGTCCCCTGAGCTAGAACCCGCAGACCCCTCTCCATCAGAGTCTTGAGGTAAATTGGGGGTGACTGGATGGCTCGTCGCTCGGCTCGACATGCTTGAATCCTTCGGCGTGCGTAGCATAGAAGGCAGTAAATCTGAATTATTCGATATACCAGGTTTAATATGCAACGCAGCTGTTCCATTTATCTTCTGACGCTTATTTCCATGCCAATTAATAGGTGAACATATTTTATCTACCGAAGCTGACTCCGGTCCATTCTTGTCGAAATTAGGATTAGGCTCTTCCATCCTACGCATCCATCTTGACAACTTCTCTGCCGTGGCTGTAGCATCAAAGTGATGTCCCCGAAGATGCGTACTTGTATAGTGTTCGGAACTATAGCGTTTGCTAGCGGCGCAGGGCTTGCATTTAGCGAGAAACCTTTTATCTATCGATATATCATCGCATATCCAGACCTGACGAGTAGCTTGGTGAAACCGTCTGACGTGTTTCTTCAATGCGTATTCATCGTGGAATCCATCCATGGATCTGTTACAGTAATCACATAAAACTCTTGCTCTTCGAGATCGTACAGATCTCTTGGGCTTTTCGAGAACTTGAACATGTTCGGTCTTGGCTCGAGGACTTGTTGTGTTGGAACTATTCTCAAAACGAGTATCTCTCTTTCCAGACAAGTCTTGCTGGTGCAGATGGTAAGGGTTCATAGCTTCCATTGTTTGGGCAGTGTATGCTAACCCTCCTGGGCGAACATCTAGAGACGAAGTATCTGATAATAACTTTGCAGGCTCTAGGCCTCCATTATCGAAAATTGGTAGGGTAGCTTCCAAGTCCCACTGCAGTTTCGCATCCGCGGCATCGGCCACTTTCAAAAGTTCTGTTCTTCCTAGACTCACCAGGTGTATGAAGTACTCATCGATGTCATTGATGGTCTTGGTTTTCAAGCGGTCTGCTATCTTTATAAAATCTCGACCACACTGTTCCAAAAGCTCTGGGAACTCCTGTTCTTCTGTCACAGACCAGTACGGCCTTCTTTTGCCAAGAGAGGAATTGGAAGAAATATTCAAGTCATTTTCGGCATTATCGAATGGTTTCGGAAAATTTTGCTGCGAAACAATATCGCTTTGCGAATTGGCTGTGCTACTACCAAGTCTTGAATTACCAAAATTAGCGAAGGCAGGGAAATCCGTAATGGCTTTCTCGATCTCTTGGTCGCAGATTACTTTGATTTCTTCACCCTTTTCTGAATCCACCATTGAGCTTGAACCTCCCGATAGTTCCCGAATATCATCTCTGAAGTCTGTTAGAGTTTCGTACTGCTCTTCTTCCACCTTAGCCCGAATCGAGTTCAGGACTATTGTCGAAGAGTTTTTCAAAAGACTCTCAGACTCGACTTTTGCCAAGACTTGCCGAAACCCTTTCTGGAGAACCTTACGACCTCGTCTGTTCCAGCAAGTAGATCTGCGAGCGGACCCTGGGTAGCTGCCACAATCAGGATCGAGTCCGTTTCTCGATTCGGTAGAAGCTTCGAACAAGCTAGTTGGTATCTTGAAATCTTCAGCGGACATATGATAACTTTGAGTATGTCGCTCAAGATCTTTCCGCGAGCTGAACCCTCTTTTTGAGAAATCACACTGGAGACAAGGGAACGTTGTTAGGTGACTTTGTTCGTGAGCATCACGGTCGCCAGTGGTGTCGAAACAATGGGTACAGTTGAGAAATCTGCAAACGAAACTGAACCGTTCAAGGAAAGCTTGAAAATCAGTCTGGTCTAGGTGCGGAGGTAGCCGGGAGTCTTTCTTCAACAACAGCCGTTCTACAATATCTCGAAAACGGCAATCAATAAGACTCAGATACGTCTCATCTACTTGAAGCTGCCACTCTTCCTGGGCGCGTAAATCGCCGGCGGGGGCTTCTGTACTTTTCGTTTTTGACTTGAATCGTAGCCAGCCTGAAATGAAATTGGATAGTGACGGGTGCTTTTGGAGTTTGCTGAGGCCTCTTGAGGGAGGCTTCGAAGCTGATCCCGTGTCAGGTTCAAACCAACTCAGTGGGTGGGTTCTGCAGACGTTAGAAAATGCCTCTAAGACCTCGATTAAAGCGTGGTCCAGCTCCCGTGTGTTTTCCAAATAAGCTAGTACGTGCTCGGCCCAAAAATGATGGCCGTATGGCTGGAGACCATACCTTCCTTGCACGGCATAGTTTTCAAGATCTGCAGCGGTTGCGCCATCACTATGTCGTGGTACTATGACCAGGGCGGTGGTCAAGTTGACAATGCAAGAAAACGCAATGTTAAAGTGTGCTTTAGCTATTTCGATGAATGGGCCGCTCTGCTCGTCGAGAAGGTATTCTTTCGCGGAGAAGTGTACCAATTTTAGAATACCGTTGCTTGAATTCTCTAAGAGAGGGGCACAGATCTCAACGATGTCCCGCTGTGGGTTCTTACTTCTTGTCTTCTTGTTCAGAATGAGTTGACCAGGATATAAGGCTATTCCATCGGCAACCTCATGGATCGAGATCGGGCGATATGCTGCGCTTACCCAAAATAAAATCTTGAAGACCCTTTCTTTCAAACGGGAGTCTAAACTACGAAATCGTGACATTATGAGTCCATAAGCTTCGTCTAACCCATCTGGCAATTGCTCGATTGCACGCTCAAAGTCCAGATCTGACATCTGCTCCTGGAGCATAGTGCACACTAAACGGACCCAAAGAAACATTCCCTTCGCATTGCTTTGTAATCGTTGTTCCACGCGATCCATTAATGCGGGCTCCTTCTCTGGGCAGTGTTTCTTTAACTCTTTCACCTTGTTTTGAATGAAGATCGTGAGGCCGTCCGTTGTTCGTCCGTCTAGTTTAATGTGAGTCTTGTTTGACATTGCGTTTCGGATCGTAGGTTCTTCTCGGCTGGAGATAAGCAATTTGCAGGTGTCTCCGGCATGTTTTTGAAGTTCTAAGAGGCTCCCAAGTACTTCCCTCTGCGTTTGGTGATTGTATTCGTCGATACCGTCTAGGACTATGCGTGTATTTGGGATGGTAAACAGAATCTCTTTGAGTATCCTTTTCATGGCTGGAAAAGAGCGGCTGGACCCTTTCTGAAGATAAACCTGATAAACAAGCTCGGCCATGTCAAGGTGAGACCTCAGCAATTGTATTGTCAGTGTACGCAAAATCGTAGCATGGATATCTTTATCGTTTTGCTGATGACCGCAGAAGTAATAAATAGAGGATAAATCTTGGTGGGTTTCTAGATTCTGGATGATCAACGAACAGAGGAAACTCTTCCCTGCTCCTGGAATACCGGTCATCCAACATACTGGTCCTCCATTGGTATCTTCGATCCATGAACAGATCTGCTGGTCCTCAAGGATCCAATTGCACGTCCCAGGCTGACGGTTATCAGAAATACGATGGAGATAATCCTCCTGGCCATCTTCTTCTGCTGATAACCACGTAAAAACTTCCTGTGTGGATTGGGATTTCCTGTGTCGCTCGAAATGTTCTTCCTCGAGCTCACGTTTGTCCCGCATTATTTTCATCTCCGAAAAATGTGTGGCTGCAGCTTCGCGGTCTAGAAGGTCGCAATGGGACCGCAACTTTTCGATAATCGACTTAAAGCGGCGTTCGAAAAGGCCCCAGTCGAAAGCGAACCAGACATGCCAGGCCTTGCGGCGGAAAAATTTGTATGCTCGTCGATAGAACTCGGCTATATCGCTATATATTAACCCCAGCGCTTGTTCGAAGTCCCCGATATCTCCAAATGTTGCTTTCAATCTGTCTAGTCTTGGCAAATACCTGGCTATATCACTGAAAGCTTGGAGTAATTTGTCCATGACATCTGAATATTGTCTTGATAGCTGACACTGAGTATCAGTCATGCTTTGCGAAGGAATATGTCGGGAGACTTTACGAGTAGCATCAGCTTTATCGGTCCCTACAGTAACGATTAACCAACCGTGGGTAATGATAGGCATATCACAATTACCCAAACAAATGCCATTGGGGAGAACCCTTGACAGAACACTTCGATTGTCGGCGCATAGCTCTCCAAGGTCCGAAGAAGCGGCTCTAATCTGCGCATGAAACGGAGATCCAACCGGGCACCTTGTTCCTGCTCAATCTCACGAGCTGCTTGCCATACCTCTTCTAAATTGGTATCACGAAATGTGTGAGCATCTCCATGGGTGATAGTTGACTTCAATTGATCAAGAGACTTCTGCACTATTGCCCGTCCTGTTGCCATAATATTGCATTCGGTGTCGATTGCTCTCAGAGGGTTGAACACCAAGATACTACTCGTGCTTCCTTGTGCGCGATGGGTGTTATCCATATAGAGTACATCTGGCAACTCTTGAAGTTACATTTTCCGCTATCGGCATATCAATGCGCCTGCCTTGCGATTGTCTGTCAATCGCATTTTACTCCCAGATAACGTACTACAACCTTGATGCACCTGTGCGATGGCGAAGTACATATGCATATTGGCGAAGTAGCATACACGAAAGGATATCTTGACTCTGATTCGCCGTGATAGAACACTCTAGGCCAAGAGAATTTGGAGCCAGGTGGATCAAGGCTGTGCCTCACCAGGTATCGAGGTCAGCAGTGGAGGCTGGTAAGCAGTCACGTGATCAGATCGCAGTCCGATTGGCTTCAGAGGCAGCTGCTGACCTACTAGGGTCAAGGCTTCCAAAACAAGGCGAACGCCCTTGACGCCCCATTACTACTGAGAGGAAAAACATGCATTGACGCATTGGGTGCAAAGCGCAATTAACGTGTTGATGCATGATTGGCCCTTAGATGAGAGCAAACCACTCTCTAGGCCAAACGTTCGGCGAAGCGTCGTAGCATTGCGGAGCTCAGCTGGCGGACTACGCCATTAGTTCATTGTACATCTACGAGGCCAAATAGTTCTGCTGAACTGGGCCACCTCCTTAAGATCATCACATCATATCAACTCCTAATTCATGAGTAGCATTGAGCCGGCATTGATCTCTTTACTATGAAGCATGCACCTAGCGACGAAGACGTCGCTTTTCCGAAGAAGCCGGTGAAAAGGGTGATAGCAGAAGGACAACTATTTTGCTTTGGGATGGTGCGTTACAACACTTTGCTTTTGGACCTCCTTTCTCTTGCTGTAGATGAAGTTGCCAGTCGTTCCTCTAGCAAGATTTCTCTCCCAGCCAGGGGAGCATTGTGTGTTCTCTGAATGTAGAGAATATCCTTATCTTCGCTGATATCCGTGCCAGATTGTTAGTCTCTGTTTCACAACCTCGGAGAGCTATAAAGCTCACGAGACACCAATTCCACTTGATGTTCTGGAAGATTCCCATACGCTTGTAGTTCATGAAACGAAAAGCCGCTTTGGGGTTCTCGACCGTAATAGCAAAGATATTCTGGAAGTTCTTCGCAAAGACATTGATGTTCAGCTTTTCGCGGACCTCCCGCGTTTGCCAGTCAACTCTCGTAGGAATAATAACAAACCAAGCAACAGCAAAAGAACCCAGAGGCTTGGCCCACCTTTGGCGCTATATGTGATACTTTACGGAGCTCCATCTCTTTACGAGCCTGTGGGCCTCTTTGCAGCCAAGTGCAATCTTTTTTTACAGCACCCTAGTAATTGCAATAAGAACGTCCAATATCGAAATCCACATTGTCTATCTCCAAAGGAAGGTGGCATTGTGTACACACATGATCTAAATGACAGCTCGTACATGGACGGTGGACAGAACTTAGAGCTGTTCGCTAATCCCATGGATCTTTTCATCGATGGCGCGGAACAAGAAGCACTTGCAGGCACAGACCCGCCACTGGCTCTTCAAACCACACTGTACAAGCATCAGATGCAGGCTCTTACTTTCATGATGCAAAGAGAAAGCGGCTGGGCATTGGATGGCCACCATCAAGATATGTGGAAAGAGCAGAAAGATGCCCTTGGCCGAGTGTCGTATTTTAATACTATTTCGGGGCAAAAGCAGACTAGACCACCACAACAATTTCGAGGTGGTCTTCTAATAGATGCACCTGGCTTAGGGAAATCACTAAGCATTATTGCCCTCATTGCATCAGATTTTGACAGCAAAGCACAGGACGATTGCCAGGAGGCGTCTTTCTCCACAACTTTGCTGATTGTCCCCCAAACATGTAAGTCTACGACAAGCATTCCTTGAAGATTGAACGTACTTACCAAAGTAGTAATTCAGACTTGGAAGGATGAGCTACAGAGGTAAGTGGTCCTAGTTCGGCAACTTTATTGAGTTGATGTAGTAACCATCGTAGACATCTACGGTCGGCGGATTCATTAACGTATTGTGTCTATTACGGAAAAGACAGAACCAAGCATCTCAATGAACTCGGAAAATATGCGCTAGTCATTACAACTTATTCCATTGTTCGTCTGGACTGGAAGAAAACTTTGACCACAACTGCCGAACCCCCTCTTAGCCTACATACTGTAAGGTGGGGCAGAGTGGTATTGGACGAGGGTATGTCCCATCCTAAATTCTGAGCGAAGACGTGCGGGATGTGCTAATTGAATTAGCTCACATTATTCGAGAACCGTCCAAAGCATTTGCGAAATCAGTGTGTTGTCTCAAAGCCGAAAAGAGATGGGCAGTGACGGGAACACCGATCCAAAATCGCCTCATGGATCTCTTCAGTCTTTTTAAATTCCTCCAGTGCGCTCCATTTGATGATCTGAAGGTTTTCAATACTCATATTACCCAATATTGGAAATCTAGGTCCGATCCAACCTCATTCTTGAAACTAAAGACTCTGGTCAATTGTCTTTCTCTCCGGCGTCCAAAGTCAATAATCGAGCTACCAGATCGGATGGACGAGTCGGTCGAGCTTGAATTCACTGAGCAGGAAAGGGGGTATTACCAACAGGTCCAAGCTAGCACCCTGCACAAAATTGACTCAACGAATGCAACAGATAGTGGTGCAACATTTTTCAACACGTTGAAATGGATTAATGAGCTCCGTCTAATATGCAACCATGGAATAACCAATAAGAAGGCAATGGCCAGCTTGAAGGACAGCCCTGCAGAAAGTTTAACGTGGACTACCCAAGAGGCGCAGGCACGTTTCAACCAACTGGATGAGGTTGATCTTGCCAAATGCTCCAATGCAGAATGCCGCCAAGACTTATCTTCTGCATTGTCTAGCGAAACTGATTCAGAACATGAAGATGAGCCTTGGATCAACGAATTGCTGGAACTCTTGTGTTCCTCGTGTGTTGAGAAAGATACAAATACTGCCAGGCGATTCAAAATCTGCAACCACTTACCCAGGAACCATAAACACCTTGTTGTGCCAGATACGCATGTCAGTAGAACCTTTGAGCCTTATACCACAACGGGTCAAGAAAAGCTTATTACGGAAACCGCAAACAATGTACCTAGTAAGATCAAACGGGTTGTTCGGGATTTATGCGATACTCCGGATGGCATCAAAAGGTTGGTAACTTAACTAATCCATCTCAGCCGCTAACGTACCCTCTAGCGTTGTCTTCTCTTGCTGGACGAGAACTTTCGACATCCTGCAGCCTCAACTTTGGGAGAAGTCCATCAGATGTGTACGCTTAGATGGGACCTTGACCGCCTTGGGCCGAGCGGGTGTACTCCGGGTCTTTAGAACCGAACCCGATATCACCGTTCTCCTCGCTACTATTTCATGTGGAGGTATTGGCCTCGATCTTACAGTCGCCTCACGGGCATATATCATGGAGCCACAGTGGAACCCAATGAGCGAGTCCCAAGCGCTAGACCGTATCCATCGATTGGGACAAGATAAGGAAGTTAAGACAATTAGATACATAATGAGAGGGTCGTGGGAGAAAAATGTGCAGAAAATGCAGCGGCGTAAACAAGAACTTGCGGACCTGACGTTGAAAGGTGGCGCTGTTAGGGACGAAGATCTGTCCTACGGTCGACTTCAATATCTCAAGGAGCTTATTGGCTAGAAGCTCATTGCTCTGCCTCGCAATAAGGAGGCCCCACGCTCTAGTTGATAGAATCCTTGCCAGACTACAACTATCACGTTGATGAATACAAGCTGTGCGATTCGATTTTGCACTTTGCTGGAGAACTTCAACTGAATCGAGCGGATTCCCCTTCTGACAGCTGCTTGCTCTGAGAAAGGCGTTGATAGTCAAAGCTAGGACAACATTTCCAGCCCTAAAAGCTCAAACTGGTCCATCAATAGCACCGTAGCCCACACACAGTTTAGTCGGAAGCCAGAACAGAAGCTCATAATTCAGTTCTCATAAGAATTATATAGTTACAACCCTTGTACACTTTTCGAAGCTTCTTAAGTCGCTTCAGCATTTGACCACTGCCAAAGGCACAACTCCACGTCACTAACAAGTTATGTTCGAGGTTTCGACGAAGTTCTTAGATCGGAACTTTTAGTAGAGATATTTCTTCCAGTAGAGTTCCGATGTTCTAACCCGAGACCTTGAGAACATAACCATATATCTGAGCTGCGTAAAGGAATAGCAGGTTAAGAGTTCACTGCAGTGATCCAAACTACGAGAATCCACCTAGTCTGATTGGTTGGCTAAGCGAGGTTGATGGCGTTTCCGCCTGGTGAAAGTTACTACCTACTATTGCTCTTCTGACTACCATTGCCATCCTTAACTTCTTTGCGAGAATACTCGTGACTCTATCTTCTGGGCTCTCATCGTCACAGCGCTGCTCAATAGCTATCGTGCCCAACCGTGTATGCAAATGCTTCAAACCAGCAGCTTGCTCACTGCCCCAATGTCTACGGCACAGCGTTTCATGAAAACGCGAAGGAATGTCCAACAATGGGATAGCCCAATCAATTCTCTCATTCCCTGACTCTGTGATCCTGGAGATCCTTTCCATGGAGCACTATGCATCCTCTAGGCGCTCGCCTCAGCCTTCGCCGATCTCCCTGCGCGCTGAATAATTTTACAAGACACAAATTTGCCAGTCTATAGAACAGACCAAGGCCCAGTGGAGGAATTTACCTGCCATTTCTTCTTGTCCTTCAGAGAACTACTTCCGTTGCGTCTCCGCTTGTCCCTCAAACCCACTGCCTTCCCTTCCGTGGTCCAAACCACGAACTTCGCCAGCTACAATCACCACCATGGTTTTCGAGTCCTTCCGCAAAGCCACCGACCCTCCCCCTACCTATGCCTCCTCTCAATCTCAGAATCACCATGGCTGCCCTTCAGCCCGCAGCTGCTGGCCTGGTCTCACCATGGCCGCCTTTTCCCCCTTCAACTGTCCATCGCGCGCCGTCCTTCTCCGTCGCATCTGCATGTGCATCGTTCTAATCCTCGATACCTTCGTCTCCGTTCTCTCCGTCGTCAGCGGAGCCTTCTCCTTCAGCTTCATACCACGTCTCGTCATCGCGGTTC
>JAABUL010001096.1_pt1 | contig 53785 bp, 92 predicted proteins | sample 5559151 | NCBI WGS metagenome assembly JAABUL01 (sample SAMN10711876, study PRJNA513368) | rock metagenome | isolation source: Antarctica rocks | place: Antarctica: Victoria Land, Pudding Butte sud
CCTCCAGCAACCTGATTTCACGCAAAACCCTGAATCCTTGAACCATCCGCAGGCGACGGCGGGGTCGCGGCAGTCGCTGCGCTGAGCGTCCAACGCAATTGACGGCGATATTGAAAACCCTGAAGTGCCCACCCTCCAGACTGTGTTGTCATTTCCCAACCGCAGGCGACGGCGGGGTCGCTGCAGTCGCTGTGCTGGGCGTCCTCCGCCATCGGCGGCGTGGCGTCCGCCTACTTCTCGGGCTCCCTGGTAGCAGCGTGGGGCAGCCGCGGCGTATTTGCCGCGACGGCGGTGTTTCCGTTGCTGGTGTGCGCTGCCGCGCTGCTCATCGACGAGCAGCGGGTGGTCAGTGGCAAGGCAGCGCAGCGCGCAAGTGCGCATTTTTCTCTCTAGTATATCAAAAGGCCGCCCTGCTCGTCAAAATTTAACACTTTGTAAAATTAGTGGTCTTTCCGCTGTTTGTGTGCGCCGCCGAGCTGCTGATCGACGAGCAGCGCGGTTTCGGCGGCTGCGCTGCGCAGCGCGCGAGTACGCATCTTTCTCTCCTATATCAAAACCCACACTCAGGGTTGACAGTGTAGAACCCTGGCGGTGTTCCCGCTGCTGGTGTGCGCCGCCGCGGTGCTCATCGATGAGCAGCGCTGTGCCAGAGGCCGCACGGCGCAGCACGCAAATGCGGTTCCTCTTTTGCAACATCCAGACGATTCTGCCTTGCTCTATAAAGTTGAAACATTTGCGATCTTGTCTTCCCGCTGCTGGTGTGCGCCGCCGCTGGCTCGTGGATGAGCAGTGCGTCAGTACGTTCGCGCGGTGTAGCAAGCAAGTGAGGAAACCACGTCTAGTTGGCTGCTGATGTGTCGTCGTGTGACGGGGAACACTGCTCATCCACCATGCTCTGTGCCTGTCATCCGGGGTCCGTACCTGGAGCCAGCGTGGCATATGCTCGCTGCCACAGGATCATTGATGGCGGTTCTGGCAAAAATTGAGGGCATGCGCCATTCTGTGTGGTATACTCCATCCAATGTCCAAAGAGCGCTTTGCGACTTTCTGTGTTGTGCAGTCCCGCCGGCGGCGGAGCTGTGGCGGCGGCTGCAGGACCAGACGAGGGCGTTGGTCGGCGCCATCACGCAGAGCGGCATTCTGCTGCCTTCGGTGTTTGTGTTTTTGTGGCAGGTGCGCGGCTTCTGCCTGATCTGTAGTGGTTAGTGGTGAGGTGGCTTTGCTGGTGCTGCCACGAGCTGGCTCCGAAATCGATGCCAGAAGGTACAGATGTTTTCTCTTGCGTCCGCAAGCATTTTGTGCCGTTCTTGCAGGCCACGCCCAGCGCGGAAACCGCGATGTTCTATTTTTACACCAATTCTTTGGGCTTTGACGCCGAGTTCATGGGCCGGGTGCGGCTGCTGGGCAGCCTCGCCAGCCTCGCCGGCGTGGGCACCTACAACTTCCTGCTGAAGGTCAGCAAAGCTCTGTGATTAATCCTAGGATTCAATGCAGCTCGAAGGACCAGCACTTCTGCGCTGGATCCTTCCCAGATTCCTGTTGAAAGGTCCGTCACCTTGAGATACTTGATTTTTGTATTGCCCTTATGTGCACAAGGCTTCATTCTGTCCGTGCTTTGATCTTCCTGCTGCGCTTAAAGCTGCCGCATCCCGCCACCCAGCTGCGCGCTCCACTGAAGCACCGGGAGGTGCCGTCCATACCGGCTGCACTGCACGATGCGCAATGCGGCAAAGTTTCAACAAGATCCAGTCACCCTCAAAGTGTTCCTGTGTCGCAGGACGTCCCGCTGCAGAAGATGTTCCTGTGGACGTCGCTGCTGGCCAAATAACCAGCAGTAAACATCGCTGAACCCCCTTTGACTACACTTTCGGTGTGCGCCCGAACCGCAGGACGTCCCGCTGCGGAAGATGTTTTTCTGGACGTCGCTGCTGGGCACCGCCCTGGGCCTCACACAGCTGGTCCTCATCACAGGTCATGTGGAAACCTCAATCACTAAACCCTACATTCTTACCACTCTTGACCGCTGTTTCAACCCCTAATCCACAGGTCGGCACATGCTGGGCACTGTTCTTACGTAGCTGATCCTACTTATAGGCTGGTGTCTTGAACCCTGAACTCCAATCATCGCAATGTGATTGATAGGCGGCCGCATCCTGCGGCCCACACCGTCGTTTCACTGGGCTGAGCCACTCCGGCTTCCGAGCTGCTCGGCAGCACTCAAACGTGTGTTGAAGAAGCCACTTCATGAGTAGCAAGACTACGCTGGTGCTTCTGGGATCACGAACAGTGTTGCTTCAGCTTCCACTTCAGTGTTGGCGCCTGACGCAGCATGGTATACAATCTCGCTGGTCACATTTCCGCACACACCACAACCAGCAGATAGGCCTGAGCAACGAGTTGTTTGTGCTGGGCGACAGCGCACGTGCTCTCGGTGCTGGTGACAAGAGACTGAAACAACCACTAGTATCTGACACTACGGACTGTCTTGTTCACAGGCTACAACCAGCAGCTGGGGCTGAGCAACGAGCTGTTCGTGCTGGGCGACAGCGTGGTGCTGACGGTGCTGGCCCAGGTCAGTTTCATGCCCATCCTCGTGCTGGCGGCGCGCCTGTGCCCTGAGGTGCGCGCCCGGCTGCATCAGCAGACAGTCATCTGCATGCGCAGACAATCCATCCGAGTTCTATGTCGCTTGGTGCATTGATGACCGATCGGCTGTCAATGATCAGCCTCCACCCAATGTCCTGTCTGGGTCATGCTGACCAGCTCGAGCTCTTCCACTGAGCACCACGCTCGTCTGAGCGCGCACCCTACGAGGTTTGACTGGAGCCTGAGTGGGCTGCTTGACTGAAACTTCATGTTGACACACTGCGCAGGGCGTGGAGGCGACGCTCTTTGCGGCGCTGATGAGCATCCTCAACGGCGGCAGCTTCACCGGCAGCTTTCTGGGCTCCCTACTCACAAAGGCGCTCGGTGTCACCGGCGAGGACTTCACTCACCTTGCGCCCCTGGTGCTGGTGCGCTTTCGCCAATTTCATCCCAAAGATCGGCATTTCAGGGTTTTGCCAAATATAAGTCAACTGCCACAGAGGCGCTCGGCGTCACCGGCGAAGACTTCACGCACCTCGCGCCCCTGGTGCTGGTGCGTGTTGATCAACTGCAGCCCACCATCAGCCGACTTCACAGGGCTTCCGTCTTTCCTCAACTGACTGTTACATTACCTAGTGCCCGCAACACTCGGGTGTTGTCTGATGTGAGGAGACAGTGGCCGGATGTTGCTGCTGGCTCCAGGTGTCATGTCCGCGCTGTTGCAACAGGAAGCAAACCAGAATGTCGCATTGTTCTCACTCGCCGGTGCACTGCTCCCAGGTGTGCACCCTGTCGTCGCTGCTGCCGCTGGTTCTTCTGAGGCTGGTGCCGAACACGTCGAGCAACGACGACATGGCGTCGGCGGCCGCCGCCGCCGGGTCGCTGAAGGACCCCCTGGTGGACGAGGAAACGGAGGGCCTCAGGAGATAATGATCTAGGATATGACGTCTAGGAGATGACACATCTATAGCATCATCTGTTGTAACGTCGAAGTCACTTCTGCGAGGGGGCTGTGTTGAGCAATCATTTACTGGGTGTTCGCTCTATATGTATATGCTTGGAGCGGCCTTGCGCTGCTGACTAACCATCCAACACCCAGGAATCGCGCAACGACCGCAACACGGCCTGCGGTCCTGCTCTAGGTGAATTGAACAGTCGCCCGGCACTCGTGACATGAAAATTTTTGTACACATCAAAGACATGAATGCCCCTTCACGATCCTAGACCCGCCTTGAAGCACTTGTTCACACCTCGGTGGAGGCGGCAGCACCGGCCTCTGCGCGGCTGCGGTCTCAGCAGCCATGTGGCAAGCAGCTTAGGCCCTCTTCAGCAGTTAACAGAACAACTCAAAGCAGTGTCGACGGCTCGACAGGGCACTGGACAAAATGGACCTGTAATTTACCACAGGCTCAGAAAATGCCGACGTATAAAACCCTGGCGGTCCATCCAGCCCCGTCCATGTCCCGTCGGCGCCTCGACTTTCATGAGGGTTTTCTTGTCGCGACCAATGCTGCATCGCTGTTCACTTCATCATCTCCCGCACAGCATGCCAACGCAGGCGGACAGTCGGCGCGCGCAACGTTGTCGCTGAAACCATCCATCTTCGAAGAATTCTTGGACGAGTCTGCTGCAGCAGGCCAGAATGGCAGCAGGTGAGTAGCCGAACGCGTCAGCTTTGTTGCGCCCTAGGCAGATGCGTGCATTGTGCTACAAGCGCTTCGGCTAAGTCCTGTGCCGCTGCTGCAGTGTCTGCCTGCTGCACTGCATTGTTGTGCAGGCACCATGCTTGCGAACGTGCGAACTTGCCTCGGCACAGCCGAACACATTCTCTGCATCACACTCGTTTGCCTGCCGACAGTAGTTGATTCGCATCTACCGGACGCCTTGTTTTTTGCAGACATACACTTCGGTCCTGACAATTGTGCTTTTGCATGTCCTTCCTCCAGGGCCGCGCCACCTCGGCAGCAGCCTCGAAAACGTCGACACGCTGTACGCGGGTCAAGAGGCCGGCGCATTCGCGTTGGCAAGCGATGCTGTGCTCGCCATCGGGACTCCGCAGGCCAACCTCGCCCGTCTGCAGGGTCTGACGCCGCCCGGGAAGGGTCACGGTGGTGATGTGCCGACGGCGCACCTTCAGGCCCTGACCAATTTCGCCGTGGCTGGCGGTCCTGACGTCTGCGTCACCAAGCAGGTGCGCTGCTGGCAGTTCACAGCTACAGCCGTGAATACTGAGCATCTTTACCATTTCGCAAGGATAAAGAACCCGACCAGAAGAGACACTTCTTTTTCGTGGTGCGGTGACAGACTACCACAAGCCTGAGTAGCGTACCACGATGTCTCAAACATGTCCAACGCGATGCAGGCACTGATCGTGGTTGCGGCGGGAGCGGTGCTGCCGGAAAGCGCAGGCCAGCAGCAGCAGGACCTCGCCCTCATGGACGCCCAGCTCGACCTTGGCGGCGGGTACATTGCTGAGGATCCCAGCAACTGGCTGCTGTCGGTGCGCTGCCTTATTGCTGAGGATCCCCGCAACTGGCTGCTGTCGTTGCGCTGCCTTACTTCTTCTTTTTGCTGAAAGACAGAAACGAAAGCTCTGTCCAGACTCCGTCGACGTCAAGGTGAAGCGGGGTGAGCGTCGATGCTTTGATCGCAGCTGGGTCGGCTGAGTCAGACACTACTTACAGTGCATTGCTCAGGCACCGGTCTGAGACGCTTCTGTGCAGCCGCTGGAAGAGAGCAATCTGCTGTACCGCAGGACGTCATGTGCCTCATCCTCTGGGCCATGCTGGCTTGCGAAAGCACTGGGGTGCAGCGGCTGGCCTACCAGATCCTGATTCATGCCTTTTCGACAAGAAGCTCTGACGTCACCGCTGTCAACCTGATGGCTGTGCTGCGCAATGGCATCCCGGCGGCGATTGCGGCGCGGACAGCCGAACAGGCGTACCTGACCCTCTTCGGATCTGCAGCCATCGGCCTGCAGGCCCTGCACGCCATCCTGTTCTCAAGCGAAGGTGCGCATGACCATCCCTACAGCGTCCGTTGGTGCACCTGCTGCACCATGCGCAGTGACATGCCAGCGGTGACGTCACTGTTTCATAGCTTCTGATGCACTGTGGAAGAAGATAGTTTGGCGTCCTCATTGTTATTCACATCTGTCAACTCCTCTATGCATTGAATGAAAGCCTGTTTTATCTGACAACTGCCGGTATCGAGTTGTACATGCAGAGGGTGAGAAGGCGCATGCCCGGCTGGTCGTGGACGCTGACTTCGAGGCCAACATCTGCCAGACCCTGAAGATTGCTGGAGAGACGGGCAGCCAGGTGAGTGTTGCCAATTCTACAGCTTGGGGTACGACGTTGCCAGGCATGCTGTTTTGCCATACAGCATGATTGTACACCAGTGGTGTAAAATCACGGCAGCCTGCAGGGCGCCAGCATGTTGCATATGCATGGGTGTCTGCACAAAGCGTACGTCACATATATGTGACGTATAATATATATTTGATTCCGGGCTGTCAATTAGGACACATGGGTTAACATGCATCAGAGCAGCATGGCGCTGTACCTGTGATTGACGGATCAAGATCTACGGATCGAAATCAACCGTTTGACCATTTCTATCCCAGGCCGGCATCCAGCTGGGGCTGGGTCTTCTGCGCGGCATGGGCGTGGCCGCCATCAACGAGGTGACGAGCCTGCTGTGGGCGCACCCGCCGCCGCCGCAGCTGAGTGACCGGGCGCTCACGGCCCTGGAGGTACGAGCCTTTTACCACGGAGATCGATGACGCTGGCAGGTTTGAAAACAGACACTGCTGCCCTGATGCTGTGCCTGTTTGTCCGTGTCAGCCATGTATGCACCGCCGAAAAAAGGGTGAAGCATGCAAAATAGAGCATGTAAACGCCGTATTGATGAAGGTGCTGCCTGCCGCAGGAGCTTCTGTACGTCAACCGCGGACGGCTCACATCTCGGCAGATCAAGCAGATCAACAGCGTCCTGGTGGCTCTGACGCATGGGCCGCAGCCAGCGTAAGTTTCTGATCCCCTCTGCCAGCTACTATCGCGCCTTCTGTGTGCTGGCTGCTGTGCCAGTGGGACGGGTGCTTGAATGTACGCCAGGAAATACATGTAGTGCAGCCTGTCGTCTCAGCACCACCCCTGAAGGTGCCTCTGTGTTTGTTCTTCGTGACGTCCATGTCTGCACAAAAAAGTCATCCGCCAAGCGCGCCATGAACATGCATGCATGTTAGGGTTTAGGGTGCATGCATGTTCATGGCGCGCTTGGCGGACGCAGCATATGCTGCTGCGGGCGAGACTGAATGGCACTGTGGCTTCGTGCAGGCTGGAGCGTCTGGCTGGGGCGCACGACGCCCTCGACCTGTCGCGGCGCAACGCCTTCAACACAGCCGCGCTGCTGCCGCCCGCGGCAGCCGCAGCGCTGCCGCCGTCAGCTGCGGCACGGCCGCCGGCGCAGGCGGCTCTGGCGGGCTGCCACAGCCTCGCGAGCTTCTCCTCGGCGCAGCAGGACATCGCTGCGAAGCTGACCGCGGCCCTGGTGGCCGGCGGCGCACCGCCGCCGCCGGACCGCACCTTCGCGCTGGCGGTGCAGGACATGGTGCGGCGAGTAGGGGCGGTGCTCGCGAACGACGGCGCGGTGGCGGCGCTGGCGGCGTTGGCGGCGGCGCTGACACTTATGTGGGCGCCCAACATCGGCCGGCAGGTCCAGGCGACGGGCGCGTTGCTGAACGCCGGTCTGGCGGCGCTGATAGTGCTGGTGGAGAAGTTCTTCCGTCGGCGCCAGCCGGACGGGCTCAAGGACTGCTCCGCAAGAGAGAGACAAGATGGGGCTGAAGAGTCGTGAGGACCCATGCACCGTCAAGAGTCGTGCCTGAGGTCATATTAGTTCCAGGCTTATGACTCGTGCAGTAGTCGTTGTCAAGGGATCGCAGCGTCAGGGAGGCGGGCCAGACATTCATGCATTTGAGGAAAAACTGACGTGTCGCCCCGGGTCTTGCTATCCTGGCAGGCCTAATCTCCACTTGTTGTATTTTGGCGTACATCATGTGACGTCCGTAGCGCATGCTTGCCCTGACCGGCTCGGTTCAGCTCCAATCCGCATCTTTCCAAACAGAAACTTGCAGACGAGACTTCATTCCCACGCAAATTTGCACGCTACCGGTATCTCTGACGCCACTTGGTCTTTCGACGCTGGGCTCAGCGCCTCAAGCAGTGACGGCATGGCGTGTGCAGGTGTGAGGCAGAATTTCTACTACGTGGGTATGCGGTCCATATATGTCCTGTTGGCGCCTTGATCTTCACGAGGGGCTTTGCCCTCGCCATCGATGCAGCATCGTTGTTCACTTGTCGCTTTTCATACTTCCATCAACCCCTATCAGTCCTCTCAGCACAAGGGCCTGCGCGCGACGTCGTCGCTGAGCCCGCAAAAGTTGGACGAGTCCGCCACTTTCAAGAGAATGGCAGCAGGTGAGTGGCCCACTGCTCCAGCCTCCCCTGCGCAGCCCGCAGGAAATCGAACGCGCGCGTTGCATGCATTGCGCTAAGACTTCGCATTGTTTGCCTGCCGCTAGCTTTGGATCTGGCAGGCCGAAGTTGCTTCAATCGAGGCACAACTTTGCTGCATCAGCGCTGCCAGCACTCCAGCGGGTCTGCAGACGGATGTAAACCCTCATTCGCTTCCAGATGCCTTGTCGTGCAATTCGCTTCTGTATGGCAATTGCTGGGCACATGCTTCTGCCTGTCCATCCTCTAGGGCCGCCTCGCCACGGCAGCGCCATCGCAGGCCTGCCAGAAATGGTCGACGGTGAGGGGCTGGTTATCAACACGCCCTCGGCTATTGCAGACTGTCTGCGCCCCATCATGGTGTCTCTCCGTCAAAGCGGCGACCCGAGGAGCCCGCAATGGGCTGGAGCGGTGCTGTGCCGCCAGCGGTGCTGCGGCGCCTGACCAATTTCATCAGGTCTGGCAGTGCCGCCGACTCTGTCACCAAGCAGGTGCGGGCTGGCGCATACTTCACATGCTGCTGTGAAATTGCTGATGCCCTTGCCAGCCAGTTTTCCGTTGCCAAGCTCATAAAAAACGCGCATCGACCTGGCAAACGGAGACATGAATGTGTGGCTGATCGCTGGAGCGAGTGACGTGCATTCTTGCTGCCGTCCATGGTGAACCTGATTGATGCACTTCTGGTCCCCTGCAGGTGGTGCTCGTTTGTGCGGCGGGAGCAGTGCTGCCGGAGGGCTCAAGTGCGCAGCAACAGGATAATGCGTTTTCAGGCGTCCAACTCAGACCTGGCGGCGGGTGCGCTGCTGAGGTTTCCACGCACTGGCTGCTGACGGTCCGCAGCTTCCATCTCAACCCTGGAAGACAACTCTAAAGCTGTCCAGATTTTGTGTCCGTACAAGGGATTCGGGCAGAATGTTGGTGCTTGTGAATGGCACTGCATCGTTGTTGGACACTGCATTACAGGCTGCTAATCAGCACAGTGTGCATTTGTGTCCCCCTACTGACGAGAGAAGTCTGCCGTGTCGCCGAATACCTGCTGCGCCATCATCTGGGCCATGCTGGCCTGCGACAGTTACGCGGTGCGCCAGACGGCCTACCAGATCCGCTTTTCAACGGGAGCCCTGCCGTCACCATCTCCAACTTGGTGATCGTGCTGCGCCACAACTTTCCGGCGGACATCGTGGCGCGGGCACTTGAGAATGCGGACGGCGCCTTTCAATCCACAGTGCTCCGCCTGGAGGCATTCTTCACAAGCGAAGGTGCGCAAAATTTTGTAGTTCATCACAGCTCGTTTTGTAGTTCATCACAGCAATTTTGTAGTTCATCACATGGGGAAGCCATCGATGTCAAATGGGGGCGCCGCCGCTTGCTGTGGTCCTTGTGTGATGTGCGTGCGTGCTGCGCATTGATGACACGTCAGGCCCGATGCTGCCTCTTCGTCGATCATGGTGATGTGCAGCAGACGTGAGAACCTTCTACTGTTCCCTTTCGACGCTTCAGACATGTAGTTCCGAAATTGTGATCATGTTTTGATGTCTGGCGGTGTTGGATGCAGAGGGTGTGGCGGCGCATGCACTGCTGTCATGCAAAGCAATGCTCGACAAACACCTATCAACTGGTAGAGCAGCATGGCGCAAAGACTCGCACACATGATTGCAGCATTGAACAAACAGAAAAAACCGTTGTCTTTCAGGCTAGCGTCCAGCTGGCGCTGTGCCTGGTGGGCTGCATGGGTGCGGAGGCAGTCGCTGTGGTGACCGGCCTGCTGCGGGCGCACCCGCTGCCGCACCTGCACGCCGATGGAGGCGAATAACGTTTGGAAGCGAAAGCAGTGCTGCAGTGGTTGTATTATAGCCATGGTAGCCATGGCGCTGCTGATGGCCTTGCCATAATTGCAGCTGCAACATGCTTAGGGCTGAGACTGCATCGCTTACTGACCACGGTACGCCTGGCCAAAGGCTTCTTGAAATGTCTATTGCCGCAGGAGCTTCTATACGTCAACCGCGGACGGCTCACATCTGAGCAGATCGAGCGGATCGACGACATCCTGTGGGCTCTGACTCAAGAACCGCAGGCGCCGTGAGTTTCTGAACCCCCTCTGATGCTAGCTGATGTTTCGCTTACTACTGAGTGGCCAGATATTGCTATCGACACGGGTGCAGACCATGCTCTATTAGCGCCGCTCGCGACAGTGCCATTTTGTTTGCTACACGCCGGCCTGCGCTGCAGCCAACGCATCCGCATGGCTCTATCAACATGACGCCAATGTGCTGCCAAGTTTTTCAGCGAATCTGCCAAGTTGCGAATTGCTGCTACTCACCTATGCAGGCAGGAGCGTCTCGCCGCCGTACACAACGCCCTCAAGCTGTCAAGGCGCAGCGTCTTTAGCTTGAGATCGCTGCCGCAGCCTGCAGCAACTGCGGCGTTGCCGCCGGCAGAGGTCTTGGCAAGCCGCCACGACCCGTTCTTCAGCCTCTCTGCAGCAAGCCGCGACCTCGCTGCACAGATCGCGAGCCTGTCAGGCCCTGGCGCTGCCGGCGCGGCGCCGCTGCCAGACCACACCCTGGCGCTGGTGGTGCAGGTTATAGTGCAGCGGTCGGGCGCGCTGCTTCCGGGCGCCGGCACGATGGCGGCGCTGGCGACGCTGGCGACCCTGTCGTCCTGGCCGCCAGTGCTGCCGCTGTCGATTCGCAGGGCTGTGAGGCGGGTCAGGCACCTCAGACTCGAGAACGGCAGCCCCTTAGCCACCTGCAGAGGCCACTAAAGCCTCACATTGTGCACAATGTGCCTAATGCCATGTCCGGCCATAAGACTAGCAACATATGTTCTCACTCGATATGCAGGCTGCGCAGGCTGGTAATCTCGCCCACTTCCTGCAGAGCGTGGCAGTCCAGGCCGCACTGCTCCCCAATGCGCAGGCTGGCAACGCCTGTGCCAACATCACAATGCTGAATACTGCAAATTTGCTTGGTCTCACAGCACGTTTAAACGTGCTGTGAGATTAAATTTTAGCGATTCAGCAGGTTCCACTGTCGGTTTGTACTCGCCTCGAATAGTCCTGTAAGAGGCAGTAAAACTTTCTTGCTAGACGTATGTGAGCATCTGTGGCGCTAGCAGATCTGTGGCGCTAGCAGATCCTGTGGAGGAAGAAGCGGCGCACCTTGCGCATGCCGCACTTGCGCCAGCATCACATTTATGTCGGTCTACTTCTGCATCATGCAGATGGCGTTCCGCACAGACACTGCCGTCAGGATTAGGTAGAGCACAGGGCGGCCCGCCGCTGAGCTGCCGTCCTCAGTTGCTTATCAGACCCCGCCGCATGCAGTCAAAGCTGCTGCGCAGCTTTGACTGCGCCAGCATGGAAGCAGGCGCGAGGATTTCCAGCTGTAAATGGAGAGGACCACCACGAGCGGATGAGCAGAAATTCGCAGTCATGAAAGAGCTGCGCGCTGCATGCTGTTGAACCCGCCGCCCTGGGACGCAGTGCGCACTGCTGTCAATGCAACGAAGCCCCTCGGACCGTCGAATTGACGGAAAGTGGCCCGAGCGCTGAGCCTTGGAGCCCAGCTTTGGCGTGCAGTCCAGGTAGCATTCTGAAGGTCACCAGGTGCGCAAGACTTCGCGTCGGTTCGGATCCTGACGGCAGGTCGGCAACTTGAGCCAAGATTTCGAACGTCGACCGAGCGCGTTCCTACCGCTGTGTGTGCAATGACAGCGCCGGTCACTAAATAGCTTCTACGTTGATAACCCGAGTAAGCGGCTGGTGCATGGCAGTTCGCTTGTCGTGGTGAGCAGCGTTCGTTGTTGCTTCTCGCGATCTCATCTGTCCCGCGCTTTGTTTAAGAGATCTGCCTCGTTCCCGCCGAATTTCCCGCGGATTCACGGGACACCGGTTCATCGATGAAACTAATGCAGCGATTTCCACAAGCACAACTCATTTGCGCAGTGCAGCAGCCGGCCAAATCGTGAGCCCACGGAAAGATCTGTTCTGGTCTATATCTGCATTAGGCAGCCTCACTGCACTCTGTCCTGCTCGTGTTCTTCCGCGCGTGGCACTCAATCATCAGCAGATCGACCTCCTGAGCTTGTTCCGAGCAGCAAAAACGACAACAATACCCGCTGCGATAAGCATGTATCTCAACTTCGCAACGCGATCGCGGCAGGGGATGGCGCCCGCCCCTATTTCCGCCAGTTCGATAGTCCGAGGCACCAACATGTCGCAGCAGCCGGGGCAGCGGTGCATCTCAGACCATCAGCCCCAGCGCCACTGCTCGTATTTTGGTAGCAGCTCCTTGACTTCAAAGCCCGCCTGCAGCATATTCGGCCGCCCTCCTGCCTCGCAGTTCTCGAACCTCCAGCCAGTGGTCATGCCGCCGGCGCGGCCCACAGTGCGGAGCGGCTACAAAAGCAGCCCGGGGCGACAGCTCAGCAACACGCCGGTCTGTGCACTGCCTGATCTGGTGACGGTCGCTTCCAAGCTGCTTCACGTCGACCTTCAAGATGAGGAATTGGACAGGGCAGAGATGCTGGCGCACCTGCGGCAGTCGGAAGGTGCGTGGCTCCTGCATCTGCTGTGCCTCCTGCACCTGCTCTATCTACCTGCGCGTTGTCATATCTGCCCTGATGCTGCAGGCCTGTATTACCGTAGACAAAAAAATATTGAAGGCTCGAATAGAGTGCAGACGCAGTGACGACTTTGCAAAATGAACGCTTGGCGTTTCCTACCTGCAAACGGTTTGCAGGTGCCGCGAGCCTGCGCATCGGCAAAGTATGCAGTCTGGACTGCCATGCTCTGCAAGAACTGGGCGAGGTTACCAGCCTGCGCAGCCTACACATCGAGTTCGTCCAAAGATTTTAATCTAGATTAACAGATCTGTTACAGGATCCTCGATTCTACTTCTCATTGCCGCCAGGACATGTACTACCTGGTTCAGCCACGGTGCATCCACCATAGACTGGCTTGGCTCGATCGGCACAAGCAATTGGCATGCACATGTTCTGCCTCAGCACACTATCTTTTCTCGCAGCTCCCTGAGCGAGGGACTGGACATTTCTCAGCTCAGCTGCCTCACTCACGTCACGGCCCTGCGCATCGACGAGGGCAGCACCGGCGGCCAGGATGACGAATTCTGGGCCGCGCTTTGCTCTCTCACCGGACTGAAGTCGCTGGGCCTTGGAGGATTGTACTCAGGTACTTGCTCTTCTTCACAGCCTCGCTTGCAGACATACAGAAGGAATGTCGCATGCATGAACAGCGGCAGCAGCTGATGCATTCGCTGCCGACTGCTGCACAAATCTGCGGCAGCATACATTCAAGGCCACAATATAATACGTTGCTCGCCTGCACAGCTGGATTGGAACTCTCGACATGCGGTGCGTGACCGCAATCGTTGTAACTTACAGATGTCCAGATGGAGGACTGGAAGCGCGGCCTGAGCGGTCTTGCGGCTCTGTCAGGACTCACCCAGCTGGTGCTGCTGTGCGGTGCCGAGCCGCGCTGCATCATCGACCTGGCATTGCAGCTGCCGGGCCTGCAGGAAATGGAGCTTCGATTTGGTCGGCCCATCCTGCCGCATCAAGCGGTGCGTGCATAGCTTTGACCCCCTTGCCGAAATCAATCACAGTCTGCAACATTCTGCCTATGTGCAGTCAGCATTAGTAAAGTTTTCCTTCCATTGAGGCCGCACAATGTGCATCACCTGTGCAGGCTGGCCCACAATGGATGCGTCAGGTGGCTGTGCCGCCGAGCACCGACAAGCAGACGCTCGGCATGCTGGCGCAGCTGTCACAGCTGCGGAAAATCGGCCTGCACTTTGTTGAGGGCATCGGCAATGCAGAGATGGCAGCGCTGCGGCTGCCGACTTCTCTGAAGGTACGTTTGCTGAACCCTGTTGAGAATGCTTCCACGAAGAACATCGACATGTGTCGGTACGTAGTCTAGTCAAGAGTCCACCCTGTTAGTAGCCCCTGGTGCAGAGCATGAAGTGCACAAGGTGCTGCACCTTGTTCTTCAGCCATCAACTGCACCGAAGTGTCGTGCCAGCAATGAGCATCCATGGCGTCAACCTTGTTGCTGCACGGTGGAGATGTGTCAGGTGCCAATCAAAAGCATTCCTTCACTGAGATCTGCTACTGACGCTCTTTACCGTAGGCCGTTTCCCTCATCGAGAAGCTGCCCTCCATCAACATCGAACCGAGCACCACGGAAGCGTTCGGCACGTTCTTGTCGCAGTTGCGCCCTCTCAAGCACCTGGAGTCCAGCCTCAACTGGCTCTGCGACCAGACCTGCAGCTGGGAGCAGCTGCAAGGCTGCATGGCGGCGCTGGAGGTGCTCACTGTGAGGGGAGTCACGCTGGTCTCAATGTCTACTTACGAAATGGCTGTGCCCTGGCTGCGGGAGCTGAGCATCGTGCAGTGCGGCATCGACGGCGGGGACACCGCAGCCCTTTGCGACTTCCTGCGCCAGCTGAGAACGGCGACCAGCATCAGGTTCAGCAAGATGGAAGGCTGCGCCGACACAGAGCAGATCTTCGAGAGCATCTCCCATTTGGGCGGCACTCTGCGGCAGCTCAGCTTCGCCGAGTCCGGAATCGTGCGTTCTCATCACACTTTTGAATGCCAGCCGCCTCTGCATGTTATTTGATCAGCGCGTTGGCACTCCTGTCCAGTTCTTTGCAAGCTTTCTGATACCCTCTGCTAATGCCTGCAACCTTAGGTGCCCTTTGCACCCGGCATCCCAAGTCTTATGTGGCAGCACTGCTGAAGTCCTGCGTTTCCTGTGCAGGTCACTGACGCTGCCGCCAGGCACCTCGCTGGGCTCACTGTGCTAACCAACCTGAGCCTTGAGGACGAAGCCGGCAAAGGGGTGATGGAAATCTCAGACGACTTCGTTCGCCAGGGTATCGCAACGCTGACGGCGCTGCGGAGGCTGAGTCTTTCGGGCGTAGGTCACGAGCTGACAGACGCTGCCCTGCTGCACCTGAGCGGACTGGCCCATCTTGATATGCTCGATTTGACACGCTGCCACGGTGTCGTTGGCCACGGCATCACAGCGCTGCAGGGCTGCACTGGCCTGAAGTGCCTGCAAGTCGCGTGGGGCATGGTCAACGATGTCACAGCCGTCGTCGAGCTCTCTGCCGCATTGAGCAGCCTGACCAGACTCTTCGTTGCTGGACCACCAGCACTCGAGCCGAGGCAGCAGATTGTTCGCCGCATGATGATGGAGATGCTTTTCCGCAGACATCACGCAAGTTTGGCCGCTGCGGCGGTGCCGCAGCTGCCAACTGTGCGCCCGAGTCTGCGTCACCTGCACGTCGCCTTTTCTCAACTGACGGATTCCCAGCTGGCGGCTGCCCTGCAGTCAATGCCTCATCGACACTGATAATTGGGCACTGCGACGCCATTGGTGATGAGGGGCTGTCCACCCTGACTGCCGTCAACACAGAGCTGCGGCATCTGCATTTGGTCAATTGCGGCGTCACTGATGCGGCGGTGCTGGACATTGCCGCCAAGCTCGAGCGCCTGAGCACCCTCAACGTCTCGGAATGCGGCGGGGTCTCCGCTGAAGGCGCTGCCGCTGTCCGCAGCCAGCTGGAGAGCGACACCCCTGACCTGCTGCCCTGGCAGCGGGCGATCACCGCCGGCAGGCACGTCGCGGTTGACATTCAGACGGACGACGAAGCGGCCAGGCTTATGCAGTCGCTTGCCGCCATGCAAGAGGCGATCTCCAAGCTCGAAAGCTTTGTGTCAGAGTTGTGAAGGCTGGTTGCAAGTACATTGGACAAGTCAACAAGCATGGCGGTGCCTCAATAGAGTATGCATGAGCGTAAATGCTGCAGTATCGTGTTTCGTTGCCGCAGCTGAAAGGCTGCTGCCTGGTGGCATGTGTCTCACCTAACCATGAAAATGTGGCGTGTTGAATGAAAATGTTCTAGTTCTGCAGCATTGTGCATGGTCGGACCCAGCAGGTCATTTGTTTCAACACAACCAACAATGTTTTGTTTCATAGTTAAGCGGATTTATCTTAGTAGCGGCACTGGCAAAGCACACGAACAGGGCGAGCGCTCATGATGGCAGGACTTGATGCACAGATAGACGAAGTGGCTCCCATATCGAATCCTCATTACACCCACTCCTGGCCCTGCCCGTCTGCGCACTTTTGTCGCACCCGCACCTCCAGCGCATACTGCTGCACTTGTCCGACATCAAACGTCCCGCCAGAGCCCCCTCCAGCCACCGCGGCACCGCTGCCTGCCGGCAGGATCCGCCGAGCAGTGAAGCCCGCCCACAGGCGCTGCGGCACACACCACACCAGCCGCATTGGGCCGGCCGCCGCCGGCAGCGCCGTCGCCAGCGCCGCCAGATCCTCAGCTTTGACTTCCTTTTGTTCGTCAAGCACCGCGAGAAAGGCCCAGCCCGACGGCAGCAGCGCGTGCGCCAGCGGCGAGGCGCCCGGGTGCATGGGAATACACAGCGCATCCGCCGGCTGGGCGGCGATCTCGGCCAGGTCCCAGAACTCGTGCAGCAGGAAATTGTGATCCGAGAAGTTAAAGATTGTGCGCTGCTGCTCTGCTGCCATCGGCCCCGCAGTGGGGGCCAGCAGCTCGGACACATCGCCTGCAGCAGCGTTGTTGCGGGTGTCAGGGCTGAAGGCGCCTAGTGTGATTGTTGTGATGCATGCACCAAAGCGCACACAACTATACCATGCTGTGTCAGCAGCCTGGCTGCAGATACCAGGAGCATGTGTCTTTCACGAAACACACCCACTCTCACCGTCGGCTGGGAGCAGCTGCTGCAGCAGCTCAGCCTGCCGCGCCGCGTCTTGCCGCTTGAACTTCACCAGGAGCTGCTTCATGACAGCAGGTAGCCGCCGCAGGTCGATGTGACTGTCCGCAAAGGCCATGCGGTCCTTGAGGGCAGCAGACACGAGCTGCCCGCCCGCAGCCGCCTCCCTGCAGCAGCATCAATATCTTAGAGTATGACCGACCGCAAGCCAGCAGTCGACAATTTGCATGTGCAAGGGCTTTTGCGGGCGAGAGAGGACAATGGTGGAAGGGCATCTGAATGAACACACCTTTGGGCCAAGAAGCCCAGCGGCATCAAGAGATCACGGCAGTTCTGCGGAAGCTTTGTAATGCCCAGCCGCGGCGGCGGCGGCGGGTTTGCAGAAATCTGCCCATTGGCGTCGGCCGCCAACAGCGCCGCCGCTCTCGCGGCCACAGTGACAGCGGCAGAGGCGCCGGCAGCAGACGCCAGGCCGGCAGCATTCGCGGCCGCTAGGAAAGCCGGCACAGGTGGGACAGGAGCATCACCGGCGGGCTTGGACGCAGGCCAGGCTGCCCGCAGGGTTGAGATACCGGCTTCCAGTGCAAGCAGGAGGCCGCTGGACCCCTTCCTGCCTGTAACAGGCTCACCTGCATGCGTAGGTCAAAGCTTATTGGCGGTGTATGAGCTGCGCAACAGCAGCAGCAGCAGGCTGATCCTGCACAGAGCTGAAGGGTCGACGGAGTTCTCACCGAAGGAACCGAGCCGGCGCAAGCGCAGCTGCCTGCCCTCTCGAGCCAGCTTCTGGAAAAAGGCGTGAAACAGAGCACTGCGGATGATTTCAAATTGGGTCTGGCCGGCGACTCCTTCTTCCAGCATCCACGCCAGCAGATTGCGCTTGTCTTTGCGCAACAGGCCGCGAAGCAGGCTGGTAGTGACCGCCTCAGAGGAGAGTTCCAGAGTTGCTGTCTGAAAGCACCCGCCCAGCACCTGCAAAATTGGGGCACTGGCGTCAGCATTGTCACTCTGGCGCATGTACCTTCGCAGGCACCTCCTTGGAATGTATGATTGGCGTCTGTGAACAGGAAAGCGGATAAACACATATTTGGACCCATAACCTCCATGGCTACTCGAAAGAGTCACTCAATTGGATCTGGCACTGCAATGGCGGTAAAGCTTGTAAAGCTTGTGAAGTGTCCGGAGAGTGGAGACTGCCCGCCTGCTGTGTGAAGATCGGGCAGTCCATGACTGTTTGAGCGATGGCATCCTCAAGAAGATTCTCCACGCTGCTGATCTGCCGAAACTCTTTCGGCAAGATCCACTGCCCATAAGACCGGCAGAACGCCTGCAGACATGCACTGCACAGATAAGATGGAAATGGCGGCAGTGTCTGATTACGTACATGTCATTCATCGCTGGTCATGATGACAGCCAGATGAAATTGCGGATCAAGCCTGCCACCAAATTATGCATTCTTATTACTGGCAAGTCAGAGTGGCAAGCGTGTCTTACTTGCTTTGCAGACCCGCCCCACCAGAAAAACGATTGCGCCACGTCTTCAGCCGTCGCTGGTGTTGGAAACACGTGCCGCCGGCAGCTCTCTAACTCTGGAAGATTCCATGGTGGGTGGTAGAAGACCGTCCAATTGCCGTCACATACACGCTGCACATCCACGAAAGCCGGAGTGAGGCATGTCATGCCATCGTACGAGCTGTCATGCAGCAGCATCAGCACTAACCGAAGCCAAGATCGGGCAGCACTACTACAGGGCGACATACCTGATAGTCGTCGAGGCTTCTGCTGTGAATCACCATCAGCACATGCGCGGCGCCAGTTGTGGGGACATCGACTCCGCAGTCCTCGAGGGTGAGCAGCCAGGTGCCCGGCGCTTCCAGGAGGGCATCAAAAGCGGTGCCATCTCCCTCATACACGCGCTGCCCGCGGCAAAAGGCCAGGCGTTGGTGGGCTTGGAGTTGCACGACAACAGCCAAGGCGCTTGGGTCCCTGGACAGCCGCCAGAGCGCATAGAGCAGCATGAGCCGTCTGCCGGTACCGGATGTGCCGGCGGCGAGTGCCAGGCCTGTTCTGGCAGTGCCGACATCAGACGCTGCTGCTGTGTGAATCTGCGCCCACAGCGCGGGCCAGCAGGGCCGGACGAAGAATTTTTCTCGCAACTGTGACGTGGCATGCGATCCATTGTAAGCGCGCTGTCCCAGACGCAGCCAGCAGTAGACCCCGTGGTCGGGCAGCCTCAAGAGGCTTCCTGGATTCGCAGTTGTGGTCTGTTGCAAGGCAGTCCACATCGTTTGAACCCAGTCAGCTGCCTCTGGTGCACCTGCGCAGCACAGCCCGGCAAATGCTTCGGCACGGAGTGTTCGTTGATGTGCAAGTGTGGCGCTTTTGTAATGCTGTCTGCCGTTGCATGCGGCAGGCGAATGACGCCGGACGCTGGACAGGAGTAGGCTGCATGCTGTTGCTTTCAGAAGCACCATGCGTCTGCATTGCGCTGCCTTACAGCTGAGGAGCTGCGGATGAGAGCCTCAAGTACAATTGAGCAACCCCAGACGCGCTTGAGGGCGCACATGTCGCTTCCTTCTCGCGCTCAGGCGGATGCGACGGCGTCGATTTGCGTGCAGGGTGCTGCTGCCGTGACTGCCATGCAGGTTTGCCTGTCGTGCTGCTGTGCAACCGCAGCGGCTGCGAGCCGGCAGCAGCGTGTGTGACGACCACCGGTGTCGCCGCTTGAAAGCGTGCGCCAGCACCACGCCCCGCGCAGCAACATGCCACACGAGAGTCAGCACCCTGACTGAGCATTCCTGCTACAGTTGTACCAAGGTTACATTCGATGACATTTGGGTCACGCATCTCAACGTACCTGTGGACCGCTGGCCATGCGGTGTCAGCACAGCGGCGTAAGCGCCGTACGCGCGCTGCGGAGAAAGCAGCCTATTTTGGTGCAGCCGGCAGGCCATCGGAGCTGCCGCCGTTGTATGCATGAGAAAATCGACTGTGGTGGTATCAGGCTGCGGAGGCGCTGCTCGTCGCGCTGCGTTTGGTGTCGATCTGCCGAGGTGCCGGGACCGTCAGGGCAAGACCAGCGGATGCGACCATCTTGGTGCCGAGGCCTTTCAAACCTACACTTCGCTGTGTGTGGGTTTGCAAGAAAGGTTTGCGAAGTGGCTGGCAAGGTGGCGAAGACTTCGAGGCAGAAATTGCTGCTGAATGTCCCGCCGAGGTTGGACACCGATGCATCCTAGAGAGGTCCGGAGACCATTCTTTTCGGGCGAAGGCGCAGCACGCAGCCTGCGCTCGGAACATGAACGGCTGTAGTCTGTGCACTAGGCAAAGCTGAATCGACGCGGAGTGCCACGACGGGCTGCAGCCCCGGACTGGCTCCCAAGCAGTTTCGCGCGGCTGCCAAATTCCGGCAGGCTCGCAACACAAAGGTGCGTATTCTGCCCTCACGATGCATTCTCGACCGACGCATCTGACAATTTATGTCCACACATCTGGAAAACTGGCCATGCTGCTGTACGCCATGCAGCAGCTGGCCCGGGATCCCTACACGCTGGCCACTGTCGTCCAGCCCACGCTGTCGAGCGGCTGGCGTTCTGCCGCGGGCAGCCTGTGCACTACGGCGCCTTTGACGGCCTGCTGAGCGTTCCTGGCACATGGGCGATTGTTGATGGGGACATTACATACAGCGGCATGGGCAACACATGCGCAGCACACGTCCTCTTTGACACTCAATGCTCGCCACACCAGTGACAGGGATGCTGCAGTATCCAAGCAGTGGCGTCATGCCAGTGCCAGCAGCGCTGAAATTTTCTTCCTTGCTGCATGATGGATCCCGCTCTCTAGCGGTCAGGCTTAAGACCAAGACATCGAAATGTCTCATCTCAGGGTCTGCGAGACGCCGGCTTTGCAGTGCTGTTCAACCCACCATGGATTCTGACGGAATTGGAGACCGCATGGGGCCTGCTGCACCCGGAGCTGAGCGCCACAGATGTGGCTGAGGCATTTTTGCTGGAAGGTGGCAGGACTGACCAGGTGAACGTGGATGTGACTCGGCTCGTCACCTTTGTTTTCCTGTCAGCATAACCCAATGTATACATTCACGATCATACACTAATTGTGCGCAGACGTGCTGGCACTGTCGTGGCTATATGAGTTACATTAGCGGGTAGAACTCACTCTAATCTACTGCTAAGCTAAAGTTCTTCAAATACTGCAGGTGTATGCTGGAGGCCGCTACCACCAGCCTTTTGACCCTGCCAGACTGCGGCGGTCGCTTGCAGACACCGTGCAGCTGCCGCCAGACCCTGCGGGCCTGCTGCTGCCGGGCACATCTTCGAAGAATTGTATTCAAATGAATTCAAATGAATTCAGACTTCGCATCAATGTTCCACATCCAGGCACGGGCATGTTCCCTGCATTCACAGCACTGCGTGTCTTCTGCCTGCCGTGTCTCCTATGATGGAAGCCTCTATGGCAGTCGGCAGTGTTGCCGTCCGTCAGATCCAGCTGTTCCTGCATCCTTGCAGGTGTCTGAAAGCGGCCGCTTTGACAAAGGTCGCATGGCCCTGGCATCGGAACGGTTGGCTCTTGGAGTGATACAGCAGCTGCTGACTGAGGATTGTGAGGAATTTATCCGCGTCTGCTGGCTGAGCCACCGCCAGACGAGTCAATGGACAACAGCCAACTGCGGCGTACGCTGCTCAGAACCCTTTTCCAGTAGCTGGCTTTTGAGGCCCGGACGTTCAGCATGCACAAGGTCTCGCAGGAGGGATCTGACGGCAAATAGCTCTTGCTAATGCCATGTGCAGTGCAAGCTCAACAATGCAGTGCTCGAGGCTGCTGATGCGACATGGCTGAACGATTGCATGCAATTTCGAGACTCCGCTGCAGATGTGAATTTCATCGTCATTTATTATCTTTCGCAGGATCCAATGATGGGTGGCGAAAACCATCCACGAAGACTTTAACTCTGCCAATTTTCTGCCAAGGGAATTCTGGAGTCGCTCCGAGCTGGCGAGCCTGCCCGCCGATTCGCTGTGCATTCCCAAGCACCCGGGGCCCCGGCGCCGCCGCGGCAACGCATGCCATCACGATGTCAGGATGCGTGTGCCATACAGTGAGGGATGCTGACGACATTCCGCGGCTGCTGGGAGATGCTGCTTTCCAAGAGAGCCTGCAGGATATCGGGGCTGCTACTCTCCCTGGCGACCTCGAGGTGCATCCGCTGCGCCTGGTGTGGCGCATGCCGCTGCATGCCGCTACAGCGGCAGCAGAGCTGCAGTCTGGCAGCCGGGACCGGCAGATGATTCTGAGTCTTCTTGGTCTCAATTGAACCCAAACAGCCTCTATGTCTCTCTCCTTTCTGGCTGTGGATCCTTCTCTTTGAAGCCTTCATGTGTGTAGCCGTTATGCCTCGGCTTGAAAGGCACATGTTGCGTCTGCCTGTCGTTTCCATGTTGCGGCATCCCACAGACGCATGCAATCTGTCAACAGGAGTCCTTGGCTCTGCGACGACACTGCAGCTCCCTGTGCTGATGACTTGCTCAACTGTTGTGCGCAAGTTGAAGAAGAGTGCTGAACACATTGCTCAGCTCACCCGCCTGACGAGGCTGGTTCTGGACAGCTCCAACCATCATGTCGAGATGGAGTTTCCTGAGGGCTTCTTTCGGAAGGGCATTGCGCCGTTGTCCACACTGCAAGATCTGGAATAGAATAATGCTGACTGACTGGTGGATGAAGCCCTCAAACCACTGAGCAGCCTGAAGAAACTCAGCTGCGTGACATTTCGGGCCTGTATCGACCTCGTCGGCCGCGGCATCACAGCGCTGCAGAGCTGCAGCGGCATGCGGCGGCTGTAGGTCACTGGCGTGGTGGTGGACGCTGCCAACGTCATCAAGACGTCTGCCGCTTTGACCAGCTGACCAGGCTCGAAGTAGCTCCCAACAGGCTTTTCCGCCTGGAGAATTTGCCTGCTGGAAGATGTACCGTCGGCGGATGCTGCGGCGTGGTCGAAGGGTGCTTATCTCTGCTGATCTAGTGCAACAGCCAAGCGGTTCGCACAGGAGGAGCCTGCAACACCTTCACATCGGCGAGTCTGCAGTGACAACTGCAGTGACAACTGCGCAGTGTGTCACTGCATGCAGTGACAACTGCAGTGACAACTGAACAACTCGGAGAGGCTTTGCGGTCAGTGCCGGAGCTGCAGACGCTAATGCTAAGTTCTGCATCAACATTGACGACTCTGGACTGGCCGCCATCGGGACCCTCGGCACTCAGCTGCGGCACCTGGAGCTGTTGACCTGATACCATCACGAATGCAGCGGTGCTGGAGCTAGTACCCAAGCTGAAGCGCCTGAGCAACTTTAAGGTGAACTACTGCAATTTTTCCAACGCCGGAGCTGCTGCCGTCAAAGCTGAGCCTCAAACAAACAGAAGATAGCAACGCGCTGCTGTGGCAGCGGGCAGTGTCCGCAGGCAGGCACATCGCGTTCTGGGTGGAGGGGGAATCAGACAGATGATGGAGTCGCACATTCGATGTGCGCAGCATCCAGCATGGTCGCAGTAACATCTTGTGGCAGGCGTCGTAAACTGGAGTGTTGTGTGGCGCTTGTGGAACAGCTGAACAACTGTACCGAATCTGCACAATGAAGCAGATTCGGTACAGTTGTTCAGCCGTGTTACACGTGTTGGTGTAACTTCTATTGAGATAGGACTGCTGCATCTGTGACATCAACCCGCAAAGGCGCGCCGCTTCAATTGTGCATACGTATACGTATACGTGCATATGCTGTATACACATATATGTGTGATGTGCTGTTCCAATATGTAGAGGTCATGGTTCTAAGGCTTGGGTAATTCCCAAGTCTTACACCGTTCCCTGTCGAATTCGAAGTCAACCCTGGTTCCCTGGCTAATTACCAGATTTTTCCTCGTCATCAACTTGATGACGAGGGGTTGAACCCTTCTTTCTGGCAAGTTCCACATGTTCGGCTCGTGCCCCATTTCGTTAACATTGAGCAATAATATGCAGATCATGATGACGCAAAAATGCAATACAGCTCAGCAGTCTTGTGCACAGGAGCATTTCATGTCGGCGGACCCCCTCATCACCTTGTTAGCGCAGTTCTTGATCAATGAGCCGCAGCCTGGCGTATCTTACTCAGCTCGCAAGGTGCGGTGCTCGTTTGACATTCACAATGAATACATTCCATGGTCTCAGTTCCTTCGAGTCGAATCTGGCTGCACTTGAGGTCATGCTTGGTGGCACTGTGAAGGGTGCTCAGCCGAACGGAGCTCAGCCCGAAGAGGAGGATGCCGCAGCGGCGGCGCTGGCCTGGCCATACGATGAGGCGGCAGACGCGGCCGCCGCCGAGGCGGCGCCGGCCCTGCCGGAACTCGCAGCGGACGCCGCAGCGGAAGCCTGGCAGCACAAGAGGGGCAAGGATGAGGAGGGCGTCCTAAGAAAGGATGAAATAAAGGTTTCTGACAAAACTCAATAGACTGTGGGGTCCTGTCGTGCATGTAAATGCTTGCAAAGCAGAAACATTTTGACGGGAAAATACTCTTGACCACTGGATAAGGAGCTCACAGATGAGGCGGCAGAGGCAGCGGCTGCCGCTGAGGCGGTGGCGCCCGCAGCAGAGGCGGAGGATGCGGCGGCGGCGGCGGCAGAGCCTGCGGTGGAGGCTGCGGCCGCCGCTGCTGCCGCGGAGCCAGTGCCAGTCTGTGCCATCATGCTGACTATTTAACACCGATGCGAGTGGTCGTCATAGTGCAATTCCATGATGGACCACGCAACAAAACTATCACCCCTGATGGCAGAGTAGGTGCATCGTCATGGCCATGTTGGGAGTCATGTGCAGCATTGCACACTGTTGAGTTTCGACAGGAGCTCCTGTTTCTCGAGGGGACAAGAACTCAGGATGCACCTACCGCAGACGAAGCGGCGGAGGCCGCAGCAGACGCAGCTCCCGCCGCTGCGGCGGCGGCAGCGGCAGCGGATGCCCGCCTGTGCGCTGAGAGAGTCTGCTGAAGCGTTTTTCAAGTGATGGCAGCTTATGTGCCATGAAGGTTTTCCAAAGGACTTTGTCGTCACAGCCATCACAGCCCTATGCAGCCTGGAGGAAAAGCAACACCATGTGCTTTCCTATCAGCGTTAGCAAGCTTGCCTCTGCGGGGTGCCAGGCTGCGACGTCGCGGCAGCGGCTGCGGCGCTTGCGGCACCTGGCAACGTGAACAAATCTGTGTCCAGATGCAGGTTCCTTGGACAAGTTTTGAGTTTGCCTGCGTGTATGGTCTGAAGCAAGCACACACGCATATCATACCAACTTTTTATCGATTCCACGAAACCAACGCAGACTGGGCACCTGAAGCAGAGGATGCAGCGGCAGAAGCGGCTGCGGCATTGCCTGCACAGCAGAGCACACTTGTGTGAGTTGATATCTTGATTGTCAACGTCAGCTCCATGCCACCCCAATTACATTGAGCGTGTTCGATAACAGCAACAAGATCATGGTCACCGCTTGTTGCAGCTGCAGCGGCGGCAGCGGCGCCAGCGCCAGCGGCAGACGCCGCGGCGGCTGCAGCATTGTTACCAGACGCAGCGGCCGCACTGTGGAGTGCAAACACACCACATTGTGTCGTGCAGGGCGAAGATGGGGATATGCATGCAGCTCACAATTTTTCAAAATATCATGTGTTCAAACGACAGCGGATGTGACACTGAGATTTTCATTGTCACCTTGCCGCTGCGGAGGCCGCCCCACCAGCCGAGCTAGCTGCGGCAGCAGCAGCAGCGGCGCCCGACGTGCCTGTGCAACAGGCAGCCAGTCTCGCCCGAACAAGAATGGGGACTGCTTGTCAGATCATGGATGCTGTACTGGGCTTTTGTCAGTCACTCACACCACACAGCAGTCTGCGAAGTCGGCAGGTGCATCGTCAGGACGTCTGCGAAGTCGGCAGCTGCATCGTCACGAACCGGTTGCAGCGACTGCAGCGGCAGCTGCGCTGGCGGCACCAGAGGCCGCAGACGCCGCAGCGGCCGCTGCCGAGCTGCCCGTTCCACCGGAGCCGCCCCCTGACGCTGCCGCAGCGGCAGCGGCAGACGATTTTCCGTAGCTCGAGGCAGCGGCAGCAGCGGACGAGGCGGCTCCGCCGCGATTGCCTGACGATGCCGCAGACGCGGCCGACGAAGCCTGTAGGAAGCAGATGCCCATGAAGTTGCCAGAAGAACACAGTGTGCTCAACGTGTCACTGCTCAACAGTTGTCGTACAAGACAGCAGCAGGTGACCATTTGGGAGCTCAATCGACCACTATGCTGCTGAATGAGTCGTCTTCAGCCCGTCTGTGCGGTTGTATAAACCACTAGAACCCACAACAAACCGCGACGCACCGAGCCAGCAGCGGAGCTTGCGGCGGAAGCAGCAGCCGAGCTCGCGCCAGCAGCTGATGCGGAGGACGCTGCGCTGCTGGCAGCAGCGGATGCTACGGATGCAGCAGCGGCTGCGGCGGCGGCAGAGCTCGAACCGGTCTGTGGAAGATGAAATGTCCAACAGCAGTCATGATAACTTTGACTTGAGGCGATCAGGCGAGTCAGCAACTACTATGAAGCAGCAGAGGCCCGGATTTTAGCCTCCATGCGTCACAGAGACCGATATCGCTGCCTGGGTACACGGGTGTTGCCGTTTATGTTATAGGGGTGTTTTCTATGGGGAGAGAGACACACTGCTGAGGATGATGCAGAAGCAGCAGCAGAGGCCGCGCCGGCTGCGGCAGAGGCAGCCGCAGAGGCCGCAGCCGCCCTGCAAGCCATATATCTTGCGACCATTCAAGTAGACTAACAGACATTACATTACAGTATGGTGACACACGCGCACGTTGCAAGGCCAAATCTCCGTGGCAAGAGGCCCTGCTGCTTCCACAGAAAGCTTTGTACTGCTTCACTGCACATATGAGACGTCACATCAACTACTCGCCTGCCAGGACTGCCGGCAGAGGACGATGCTGCGGCGGATGCTGCGCTCGCAGCGCCTGTGCACAAGCCACTGATGTTATTATGCAGGATGTCCAGTTCATCACACATACACACGCCTGAATGCCTGTAGGTCATGGCAGCAGGTAGTCGTGATAGGGCATGAGCATACCTGATGCAGAGCTAGCGGCAGAAGCCGCCGCAGCTCCATTACCACTGGCCGCCGCAGCTGCGGCAGCTGCCGCGCCTGCTGCTGCGGCGCTGCAACATGAAACAGGCCGGGAGGTAAGCCATACATATGGCAACTGACAATATCTACACTCCAGTCGATAAGCGACTGCAAGAGCGCATTGAGGAAGACATACAATCTTTTCATTACACCTTGCGGCGGATGCGGCAGCGTTGTTGCCGCTGGCGGCGGCGGCGCTGCATCGTCAGGCACAAGCAGGACGTCAGGCCAGGCAAATTTCGTTACAATTGATGAAACATGTGTCGAGTCACGCGGCAGGACCTGAGCGCCTCAAACATCAGATGTCACCTTGCAGCAGACGTAGCCTTCCCAGCGGCTGATGCAGCTGCAGCAGCGGCTGACGCAGCACCAGAGGTACCTAGGCATGTCGGTATAGAGACTCGGTGTTTTTGCTTGCTTGATCAGCACACGACTATTTGAAAAGAGCGCCAGCGCTCTGCGCATTGCGGTAGCAGGACTGGTCAATGGCAGTACTGCAGGACAACTGCTCACCTGTGGCGGCCGCTGCAGCCGCAGCGGCAGAGCTTGCGGCGCCTGCAGCGGACGCTGCCGCAGCAGCAGCCGAGCTGCTGCCTCCCCCGCTGCCGCTCTTGCCCGTCTGCTTGCCTTGAGTGTACTGGCGCACAAAATCAAACGGATTGAAGCCGGGACCGAATTGCTTGAGCCCGCGCTCGTGGGTAGTGCGACCTGTGCACACAACAGAGGATTTGCGACAGCTTCGTCACGACAGCAAAGTCGATAAGATTCTTTGACTATCCACGGCCGAGATAGACAGAGGCTAAATGAGCAGGCAAAACAACAGCCAGCGGATACGTCAAGCTGAATTGAAGAGCAAGGATGATCTGCAGTAGGTCCGGCAAATGTATCCCGACACAAATCTAAGAACAGGCGTCAAAATAATGCGTCGTTGGTGCTCGCGAGACGATCGTCTGGGATATGCCTCGGCAAGTCAAATCTCATGCGAGTGTCCTGCAGGCCGTCTCAGTAGCCGGATGTTATGCGCAGAAACTGCAAGCCGACGGCGCGGGCCGCACCCTCATGGGCGATGCTTGTCGGCAACTGCCGCGCCGATGCGGAGCAGGTAACGAACAGTAGCAGGAGCACCGCCGCCAGTTTTGCCGCCAGAAATGCCATGTTGGCTGCCGACGCGCCCTCTGCAAATCGGAACCGACCGGAGTGCTGGTTTATAGCGATGTGTTGGCTGTAGATCAAGCACTCCTTGACTGCGGCATCACACCAGTCCCAGGTTCAGAAGCTCCCGCAGCATAAACACGTGGCGGGCTGTGGCAGACGTGAGGCCATTGTTCAGCACAGCTGTGCCGCTGAGGTGACAGACAATTGAGAATGTGGCTCAAACGCTCGTACTATATACTAATGCTGCTGCGACAAACTATTGTGCAGGACGTGCTGCTACATTTGACTGCTCGCTGGCTTCCAATGGTGCAGCGGCAGCGGACAACGCCCTCTCTCTAGGTGTTATGCCCTATCTCTCGATGATTTTTAAAGAGTCCTGTGTCCATGTTTGCAGCCGTCCTTTCGTTCAATTGCATACAACCACAATCAACATTGATTTGAAACATGCGACAACCTGCTGTCCGCGCATCTCCCAGGTAGTGCTGCAGCTAGGATGTGCTGGCGCACCCTACTGCAGCAAAAGCAAGCAGACAGACGCCAAGCTGGCCTCCAGCCATTGGCGCAAGGCCAGTGAACATAACAATGGGTGCAGCAGCTGACGTGGGACTTTTGCATGACTGAACAGCTGGACTTGTGTGTGTGCGCGGTCCTCTGCAAGGTGATGAAACATCCAGCAACGCATAAACATAATAGCAACGTCTATATACAGTTTGATACCCATGCGGCTCCTCAGGCCGCCGCCGTCTCCGCACCATCCAGGATGCCGGCTTCCCGCAGGACGCGGATGGCGCTGCGCGCGGTGTTGTTGGGCAGCAGGTGCTTGTGCGGCAGGGCGGCGTTGGTCTGTCGATGAGAACAGACAGCAGCGTCAGAGCTGGACCGAGGTGGCCAGGGCGGACGAAGTTCGATTGTGCATGCTGCATGATACCATGCATTGGGCGAGCTGGCATGGTCTCATGCAGCAGGCGGGTGGCGAGTTTGTCACACATGTGACTGGCTCATGGCCTAACACGCAGCATTCGAGACTTGCCATGGGGCTGGTGTCATGTCCTTCCAGCCACTGCTGGATGGCGGCGCGCTCGTAGGTAAAGCCGTCGGCGGCCAGCACTGGGTCCTCTGTCACCTCCTGTGGGCAATTGATAGACGAATGTGTCATGGAGCAGTTCAGAAGACATGCGAGCAATGTAACAAGCCTCCAGCCACAGATCAAATCATCAAAAGCCCTTATCAAGGGACTGTCAGAAGAAGGAGTCGCCTGTGTAATGGGGCACAGGTACGCATCTGCATTTCAAGGGCCCGTAGTCAGCAATAGAGCTTCCAAATTTCGAAGTTCAACGGTGCGATGGCATGTCGAAAGCATGACGAGTGCGTTCAAGCACGCGCACCTGCCAGATCCAGGTTCATCGCCTGCCACTGCGCCGCAGAGATGTGGTGGCCGTCGCCATCTGCGGCGGCGGCCGCAATGCTGGCACATGCCTTTTGCTGTGCCTCCGCCGCCTGTGCAGCGTTTTTCAAAAGCATCAATGACCTGGCGGCGAGAGAGATGCATCGACATGCTGAAGTCGCGCCTTCTGCCGCCGCATCCTGCTCGCTCGAGGTGCCGACCCAAAACCCAGCCTGCAGTTTCATGCCACATTCGAGGGCACATGGCAGTCCTTGTCTGTCAATGCATGCATTGATTTCGAATGTATGCAATATATTGGTATCTCGTCTGCGCACCTGCAGCAGCGCGGGGTGAAAATCTGACAGGTCGGAATCCGCGGGCCACTCGAAGGCCGACGTCCATAGCACCGCGCGGGCGGACGATCCATCCTCCGACGGCGGCGCCGCCGGCTGCTGCTCCTGCTGCTGCGGCGAATGCTGCTGCTGCTCCTGTTCCTGCTGCTGCAGCGCGTCGCGAGCCGTCGCCTGCTGCGCTGCCCAGTCGCCAGGCACAGGCTGCCGGTCGTCAGGCTGGTCGGCCTCCAGCGGCGGCGTCCAGGGCCGCTGCTGCGCCTGCAGCTGCTGCCACCAGGGCGGCTGCTGCTGCTGCTGCTGCTGCTGCTGCTGCTGCTGCTGCTGCTGCTGCTGCTGCGGGCTGTCCAAGTGCGGCGCCCATTGCGCGGCGCCTTGCGCCAGAGGGCCGGCGCCCTCTGCGCCGCCCCCGCCGCCGTAGCCCCCGCCGGCCAGCCCCGCTCCGCCGCCGGCATGGCCGCCGCCATGAGCACTGAGCCCGCCTGCCGGCGGCCAGGAGCCGCTGCTGTGTGGCAGTGCGGCGGCGGCAGCAGCAGCGGGAAGTGCCCGACCGGAAGCAGGAAGCTGCTGCTGCGCCTCCTGCAGCTCCGGCGAGTGCAGCTGGATGAGATCCGGCAGCTCCTTGGCGGACCGCCGGTCCACGATGTGGAGGTATTCGTCAGCTGTGCGCCGCCGCTGATTGCCCGCGTCCGCGACTCTGCCGTCGCTGGCTGCTGAGGCGCTGCCACCGGCTGCTTCGCCGGGGACGCAGTCGTACACGTGGCCGCCGGCATGGCTGTGGCTGTGGCTGCGGGGGGCGGCGTTTCTGACGGCGTTGGTTGCGCTGTCGGGGATGCCGGAGCTGCCGGATGAATAGCTCCGGTACGGCCGTGAATGGTTGCCGGCGCCGGCGCGCGGCGTTGTGCTGACAGCGCCAAAGAACTCGCCCGAGCTGGCACGGCTTGCTGAGGCTGAGCCGGAGTGGTTGTCCGAGAAATGTGGCTGCGCCGGCGGCTGTGGCGGCGGCGGCCCTGACGGCAGCGTCGGCGGGACAAGGGCCAGCGCCGGCAGCAGCTGAGGGCGGCGCGGCGAAAGCGGCGGCAGCCACGAGGCGGCTTGCAGCGGCGGCAGCTGGGGGTGGCTCAGCGGCGGCAGCAGAGCCGGCGACTGCGGCGCCGGCTGCCGTGTGCGCGGCGCCAGCAGTGGCGCCAGGCTGCACCCAAAGCTGGGCGGCTCGCTAGCGGCCTGAGGCGGGAATGCCGGCGCAGTGGCCTGCCGCAGCGTGCCCCCGAGCGCCGGCGGCGAGGACGGCGCTGGAGCCGGCGCTGGCACCGGGCCTGGCCATGACGGCTGGGCGGGAAAGTGGCGCGCTGGCAGGCTGTTGGAGGGCTGCAGCGGCCGCGGCGGCAACGCGTAGGCATTGTTACGAGCTGGACCAGCCTCCAGCTCCGCAGCCTGCTCGGCCGCCGCCAGATCCTCGGTGTACACGTCCTGCAGCGCCTGGGCAAGCGCTTCATCTGCGTGAGAAGAAAAAGCAGTTCCTGCTCCTGGGGTCACATCACCGCTTATTCTACCTCAAATGCGCCACTAGCCGGAACCGCTTATCACAATATACTGGGCGTTTGAATGGACAGCTGCTCGTCCAACACAGTTCACAAGCAGCAATCAGTGTGTATCAGCTCGGGATTTGCATGATTAGAGTTATGCCAGCGCAAGCACCTGACAGAGTCTCCGCACGCCGGTGGCAGGAGAGAGGCCGGGAGGCGCGACGGCGTGTGGGCTGATGCTGCTGCGGTGCTGCCTGCTGCAGTGGTGCTGATGCATGCTGCAACGGCGACGCGGAATCCGACAATGATAGCGCCGTCGCAAGCCGCACCAGATCCTCTTCCTCCCGGCTTGGGGGCTGTTGCTGCGCAGACGGCCGATACGGGTAGCTGCCCGGCGGGTAACCACCTGGCCCATTTGCCGACTGCACACCATTGGACTGGCACCGATGAGTCATGTGCTCGTGAGCGAGAGCAGCACAGCCTGAGCGACTTCAATGTGCCTCGGAAGCAGTAGGACCTAACTATAACAGATGAAGCATCATTGCCAGGGCTGCAGGAGCGCTGGCCTGGGACCACTGGCCGATCGGTGTCGCTGGACATGTTTTCGACTTTCGCCTCCAGAAAGGGCGCTTGTCCCGGTACGCTGACTGACAACTAGCCATGATAGGTGAAGCTCAGCGCAAAGTGCTTCAATCCGGCTTTGGCTGCCTGTGCAAAGTCAAGCTCCTTTCTGGGATGGTCCGTTGCGTGACATCTGCCCCTCGGCCCGCTCCGACACAGCAAATTGAATGCACAAGCACAGCATTGATCACACAAGGTCCACTTTCGCTGCTAAGAATATGCATTGTGGCGCTGCACTCCGCAAATATTGGGACGCTCCCGTTGTTGCCACAGGAACCGGGACTCTCAGCCACAATTGCCCGTAACCTGGTGCAGCATTGCCAGAACCCACGAAAACTGGCACACGATCTTGCAGCACGCTTGCCCATATATATCTGCTTTGCACAGCCTCTTAGAGTCTCCAAAACCGGTTCTGTACCCATCCATCTTCAACACTGCAAGGAGCAGCGCTCGGCTGATGCTGCCATGCTGCCGTGCGCTGCCGCTTGAAGCCCTGCGAGGCTGCTGCACCCAATTTCTGGCAGCACGCCTCCTTGCCACGCGTCTGGCAGGCAAGAAAACCTTTTACAACGCTGGCACAGTGCCGTGGCGGCGGGTGGCGAACTGCAGTGCTGCTGACCAGGCCGCCGCTGATCAAAGGCGAGTCGTCGATAAATCCTCTGGTCTATGAATGTACTCCATCTGTGCAGACACACGCCTGACTCCATCGCTGATTTCGCCTCGACAATGTGTTGCCAGCTACCAGACGCTCGAGGGCAAGGTCAGCGTGACGCTGGAAGTCAAGAAGAGCAAGTTCATCACGACCGCGTGGCCGACGGTCAGCCCAGAACAGGTGACCAGAAGCGGAATATGCGTCCAGGTGCTGCAGTCCCACGGGTCTGTGACGCACATTGCGATGCTGTTTCCTGTGCTTGGCTGACACCCACCCTCGCTCGCCAAGCAGGCACTGCAGCTGGTGGCCGACGGCAGCGACCCCGCAGCTAGCCACAACTGCTTTGCGTACAAGATCGGCGACCAGTTCCGCAGCTCGGACGGGGGCGAGCCCGGCAGCACCGCCGGCCCGCCAATCCTGAATGCCATCACTGGCGAGGGCCTGGATGGCGTCTGTGTCCTGGTCAGCAGGTGCACCGCCTGCTGAAGGTTTCTTGAACCTCAAGTAACATCCACCGCAGTCGTGGCTAGCTTGCTAGGCGCTTGCCCGCGGAAACCCTCAGGGCCTTGACGCATGAAGGTCAGTTTAGCATTTCAATACAAGTACATCGAGTGACAGAAACTCTCAGTAATCATATGTCTGATACAGATCTAGTTTCATTTTCAAGCAAAACATATTGGACAGGCATTTTGGCGGAACGAAGCTTGGCGCCGGCGGCCTCATCCGCGCATACTATGCGTAGTACGGCGCTGCGGCGCGCGAGTGCCTGCGGGCTGCAGAGCATCGCACAGTGCAGCCGCAGCAACAAATTCTCGTCGAGGTGATTGTGCTTGAGAAGTGAGTTCATCTCGATAGGATCAGGCATGAGCCACAGCTTGGAAGTGTGCTCGATAATGCAATGATGGAAGTAGGTATGCTGTGCCACAGCATAGTGTGTGCTGGCTGTGTGTGCTGGGAGAGCACTGAAGGAATCTCCCCACATGAAGGGGTGTGTTGTGTACTTTGCAGGCACCGATCGGCGACATTGGTATCGTTTATGTGCAGCTAGGCAAGTTAGATGCTGAGCGGTTGGATGAGAGTTACGCAAACGATGGACAGACCGTGAGCTTGACTGTGAGCGTGCAACATGCTTGGTCGATGCATTGGTCAATGCCTCAGGTGGCAGAATTCAATGTGACGAGCGGTAGGTATTACAACAGAGTAAGGATAATTTGCACGCAGCAAAAAATGATGGGAAGTGCCGATGGCAATTGACAAGGCGCAAACCTACTATGAAACAGAACTAGTCAGTGCTGACACCGTCCTAGCACAGCATTATAATGTGCTGTGGTAAGTGCATCAGAGGATGCTCGCACTGGAGTACGTGCATTCCCCTTTCACTTGACGGCTCACGACTGCATGTTCACATGGAAGGACCAAGAATCGCATGGTCATTCTACATGAATCGCTGCTGCAATATACATGGACGATGGTCAACATGGCTGTACTTCACCAACAAACAAGTCAGTTGACAAGCTACTGGCTGTTTTGAAAATCTCGACTGATGCTTACCTTAAGTAGCGCTGCATGCAGCAGTCTACCGATGGCATGCGACCCCTTGGCATCGTGAGGCCAGGCATCAGGATGCCAGCCGCAAAACATGCTCATCCAGGTTATTGTGGCCTCTTCGACAGGACGCGCTGTTGGAGACCTTTTGCATTCAGGCGCATGGCAGCCGGCTGGCGACCCGCAAACAGGCGCTTAGGATCCTGACCGGGATGGCATTCGCGATGCTGTCATTCAACTACCTTTTCGACCTCAAGCCGACGAGCTGCCACCAGCTGTGCTCGTCGGCTTTGAGGCCGAAGAGGTAGTTGAATGACAGCATCGCGAATGCCATCCCGGTCAGGATCCAAAGCGCCTGTTTTCGGGTCGCCAGCCGGCTGCCATGCGCCTGAATGCAAAAGGTCTCCAACCGCGCGTCCTGTCGAAGAGGCCACAGTAACCTGGATGAGCATGTTTTGCGGCTGGCATCCTGATGCCTGGCCTCACGATGCCAATGGGTCGCATGCCATCGGTAGACTGCTGCATGCAGCGCTACTTAAGGTAAGCATCAGTCGAGATTTTCAACACAGCCAGTAACTTACCTGCGCGGCGCTGTCAGCCGAGCTCGTGCCGCCGCCGGAAAATGGACCCGTGGCGGTGCTCACCGCCTGCACGGGATGTTCAGACTCTTCAGGCTGTTCGATCGTTGTTCAGGCTCATGCCTAGTGTATTGCTGTTCTGTTGACAGTCACTGACGTGGGCGCCAGATGTGGCAGGTCCTGCCACAGCACGGCCCCGCAAATGGCGCATGTTATCCGGCTGCAATCATGAAGCCAAACGCTTCAGAGAAAAGCGTAAGATCCCACTCAACTGGGCCTTTGGGCACGCACATCGAAATTGCGCATGGTTTCGAAGCGCTGTTCATACATCCAGCAAGCGCAGCACATCTTTGCTGCACACAACGCACAGCTACCTGAATCAGCAGGAAGCTTACGGCTGCTACTCCAAGGGATCGGCACAGTGCTCCATTGGACGATGCAGTCATTCTAACAGCCCCTGAGAGGCACGGCCTTGTCTGTGATGCCGGTGAAGATGCGAACACTCACCGGCCTGCTTGCCGCAGTTTGGTGCAGGAAATCGCTGCAGAACATCTTCGTGCCACTCTGAAGCAGCTGCAGGCCGGCGCGCCGGGTGGTGGGCATGTGCCGCAGGCTGCGGCTGCTCCTTCTGCAGCTGGCATCCACTGCCGCTTCTGCAAGCCAGCCGGCTCGCGCTTGCGCGTGCATCTGCCTCAACGTTGCAGTAGCCGTTTCAATCAATATTAGTGTGCCTGGACACACACAAATGAGTTTCATAGAGAGAGAGATAGATGTTACACCATGTCGCAAGCTTTTAGCCCTGAAGGGCTAAAAGCGTGCCAGCCACGGGGTTGGAACCCTCACCGCTAAGCTAATCAGTCTGAATGAAACTGTCGAAACAGGCAACGATAAAGTCCATCACAGCAGCCTGATCTGTCCGGTTAACGAACTCGCGCACGGACTGGTCGCCCCAGACCAAGCCCGAACGATAGTCGCGAATGCGCTGCACTGCTGGGCACTCGAAAACCAGATGCCTTTTAGCAAGCGTGCCTATGACAGTCGAAAAGTTGAAAGTTTGACGCCGTCTACACGACCTAAGTCACGTGGCTGTCGGACAATTGTCAGATGTGGCATTGTGTTGTTCTGTTCTGCCAGCAAGCACGTTGCATTTTGGCGAGCACGTAGCAAAGCTGGGGAGGCTTTGGAAACATCGCATATGCTGCCTTGCAGTTTTGGACCTCACCGCGGCGGCTACATGATTCTTTGGCTTTCGCCGAGACTCATACGCATGCAATCATCTTCCTCACGTATTGCATCGTTCCTGCTGTAAAGTGATGGCGCGACCTCTGCAGATCAGTTCCTCATAATCGACCGCGCTTTGGCGTCCATCAGCGCCGCCGCTCTCTGCAGCTCGGCGGACGCCGCCGCCATGCCCGCAGACGCGGACTGCGCGCTGACGCATGCCCGCTGCTTGCCGCCGCCGGTACTCCAGCGCTCGGACGCGCTGGCAAGGAAGCCGGGCCGCTTGGCGCTGTGCGGCTGGCTGCGGCCGTTGCCTTCGGCCAGGGCTCCCAGGCATGCCAGACCGGCCAGCACGCCAAAGCCCACGGCAACAATGCGCAGCGCGCTGGGACCCGCCACGGTCTGTACCGGCGCCTTGTTGGAGGGCATTTTCGTTGCTGCTGGTGCTCGCCACCGCCTGTAGCACCAGATGCTGCCGGCAATGACCGTGACCAGGCCTGCGGGCAGCCAAAATTAAAATTTAAGATTAAGGCGCACAAGAGATCACTCATCGCAGGAGACTGATGCTTTTCCATGCCATTCAAAGCTTCGATCTATCACAGCGTGCTACAGAAACTTCGACACAGCACAGGTGTACTCCTTCGGCACAGCGCGCTCTGAATGAGGAGCATCATCCGTGTGTTGCACAGAAAGACAATAGCTGTATATAAATATAGATTGTCGTGTTTGGTATGCGTCTCCACTTGCCTATCATCTCGAGCGGGTTGGCATCCTGTTTTTGCTGCCTCGACTGCGAGCTGGGAATGGAAACGTTGATAATCGTCATCGTGGCGCTCACGTCCCAGAGTGAAGGAAGATATACTGGAAACGTATCTGCATATCGTATGCGCATAGCGTGGTCGTGAGACGAGTCGCGAGACACAGCTTTGACCCGCATGTCATTCTACACATCGACCCCTGTATCTCAGATCGCGCGGCCAGCGAGAAGGTTCAGCAATCTCGCACATGACGATCGCATGAGACTCTTGTTCTGTAGCCCTTACCACGCCTGAGTGCGGCAGTGCGATGCTCCAGATAGCGACTTCAGCGGATGGCGCACAGAGATCACATCTGAAAAAGGACAGCAGGACATCTGTACTCCACGCAGCTGAAGCCAACCTTGGTGATGTATTAATCATGATTTTTATCACAAGTTACGTTCAATTGTGATGCACCAACGCCGAATTGGAAGTCGTCAAGGAACGTCGGAACCCGCTCCATGTGCGCCAGCCGCAGAGATGCCACATGCGCCACAATGATCGGCTTGCACGTGGCCATGTTCCACGTCAGGGTGTCACTGCTACATTCAAAAATCTGACTGTCTGCATGCGCCCCTACGCGCTGCACTGCCTGCCCGGCATTGCGAGCATTTGCTGACGTGCGGCATCAGCTGCATCTGCAATCTTCACACCCTGCAAAGCAAGCACACCATGCTGCAGAACTGCTTGAGGATTCGGCTGCATATCGATGAAAGACAGACCCGGGCTATATTCGCATGCTGGCGCCACTCAGCATGTGAGCCGCAAGTGATTACACATGGACGCATCGATGCGCAGCGAGATCACTGGCGGCGGTGAGTGAACGTTCACCTGAAGGCCCAGACCTCTCACAGGCTGATGCGCAGCCTGCAGCGCACTCTCCTCAGAGCTCGCGCGCTGCCTCTGACGGCGCCCTGTGCCGCCCTGGCGGCGTCCCGGATTGCAGTGTTGACCGCATGCTGCGCCTCGCCGGCAGCCCGCCCCACGGCATCTGTCACCTCCTGTGCCGTCTCATCAATGAACCGACGAGCAGGGTGGGGATCGCGCTTCCAGCTGCGCTTCAGAGTCAGGGCGATGGCGCCAGCCAGGGCTGCTGCCAGGAGGAAGTTGCCGGCCTTCGTCTCCTGCGCGGCAGTCCCGCAAGGCTGCCTGTACGACAGATGCTGGCGCTGAGACATTTCTGGCTCGCCACTGAGTCCGATCGCGAGTTCAATCTGCCAGGCTTACAAGTGGACAGAGACAGCAAAGTCCCAGGGCCGGTCCTCTGGGGTGCATTCGTCATTCGTCATTCGCCTTCGCACCTGACCTGACGACAGTAGCGCCCAGAGCATCCTACGGCTGTGAAGTTTGGGGTCTGCGGCATATTGTTGAGCCTGTTGTTCCGACAAGCTGACTTAGGTAGGATTCAGTCGGGTTCAGGTATTACAGGTCGTTCCAATTGTCTAAGTGGGATAGTCAGCGCAGGCAAGGCGCGCAGTGGGACTCAAAGCAAAAGTCGAAGATCGAAGAAAATTGGGATTGGCAAATAATCGCCGGGGGAGGGATTACTAGCAGGACCTAGAGTATATCACTACTCACATATGCTGGCGGAGTGTCGAACCCGGCGAAACCAACTGGAGGCCAGCTACGTACAGACGATGAGGGAGCTGTGCGGCGTTCGGCGCTCTGTCCTTGCTGCACTGCAGGAGCACTGGCAGTGCTCCTGCAGGAGCTTGGCGAGCTGCCGTTGGCGGTGGAGTGGAAGCGGCAGGCGCTGCGGTTTTGGATTGCGCTGACCGCTCTGTCAAAAACCTCCATCTTCAAGCAGGCGGCCATGGACGAACTCGCGTCAGCGCAACAGTCTAACATCAAAAACTGGGCAGCTTGCGGTTTCCGGGAAGGCTTCCGGGAAGAGAAAAACAGGCAGGTACTGCTTGGACATCACGACCACGCTGCCTTGTCCATCAGTGACTATTGGTTGGTTACTTGACGCTGCAGTGAGCTAAATACATAAGTGTGCATACAGCAGTGATGTTCCCCTGCGGCACTCGAATGCCGCTGTCGCAATGTTCATCACACGCAGTGCTGCTGCTGAACAGAAATCGCAAAAATCACAGGTCCAAACCACGACGCGACAGGATGTCAAACAAGGCTGTCTGGCTGAGCGAAGCTACCGGCAGATTTGCTCATCGATGCAGCTGCTGCGCTATCTACTCATGAAAGTCAATCTGCTGCTGCACGCAAATGCCGCCGGCGCCGTTGCTGCGCACAAACGTCATGACGCGGCTTCGGTCGCCGTCGATAGTGATGACGCTGTCGCTGCTGCAATGGACTCTGGCGCAGGGTGTCATGATGCTGACACCGTCGCTGTCGATGGTGATGACGCTGCCGCCTGCAGTAGGGCTAGTAGCCAGGGCGCCGCCGCTGCCGGCGCCCACGGACGTAGTGACCCCTGCCGCCGCTACTGCTGGTAGTGGTCACGACCTGCTGCTGGGCGGCCGCACTGCCGCTGGATCCGCACAGGTGCCAGGAGGTGCCTGCGCCACTGGCGACGCAAACAGACAGGATTAGCAGATAGACGAGCCATTACGCGAGCTCGCTCGCTCGGTCAACGAACTACAAATGTCTGCACGTGAATCCATGCATGCTCTGCCAGATCGGCAGTGCCGATGATGCACTCTGTCGATGCACAATGATCGAAACTGAGGGCGGACCTGGTGGTTGTTGCCAGTGCCTGGGACGAGTGCCGCACGGTCACGCTCGTTGTTCCAGTCGGGCAGGAGTAGCCTTCAATGATATCTTCTTCGTCGCTGATCTCCTCGCATGCACTATCGTCCTCTTCAGCTTGGCGCTGCGGCCAGATGTGGTCCCACAAAACGAGTTCTGCCCCGACAACCATCCCCCACCAAGTCCGCCATCGCCTGTGAATTGTACAGAAGGTGCCAGATGTGCTCAGCCTGGCTCACTGCAGTGAGCCAGGCTACACCAGGAGAGATGAGACGGGCAACAAAACAACACGCGAATGGCTTGCAAAGACAGCAAGGTTGCCTTCCAGACTTCGGACATTCCGAGGGAAAATCTGTTGTTTTTTGTTGGTCCGAGGGACAGCAGTATGAGCCTGCCTTCATGGCAGCGTTCAGCAGATTGTAGTGGGTGTTCTTGCAAGTGCCGCAAGTGTGATGTCATTCAGCATTCAAATTAGGAGGGAATCTGCAGCTCTGTATGTTGGCGGCGCCACTTGCCAGCTTCACCGTGCTGCCTCCCTGGCGCCGGCAGACGCAGGTCTGAGCATCATCATTCGACGTGTAGCAATATATACGTTTGCGGTATGTGGCATGTCTCAGTTCGCGAATCTGGTGCAGGGCGGGACGGTTTTCAAGACATCTTCAGTTTACAAGCGCACGCCGCAGTGCCTGTTTTTGTGCACCCACAAACGTTTGTGGGCGCACGTTAACGTCCACTGCATACAGCACACCGATGGCTTTCAACCAGTCGCAGCGATTCTGGCCAGCAGCGTAATGAGCCTCTCTGACAGAGATGATATCAGGGCTGCTGCTCTTTGAGCCATCGGCTGCACTAAATGAAGGTCGCCACAACGAGGTTGATGCGCACAGCCAGGGTAGTGCTGCCGCCATTGCCGTTGCCGTAGACCACAGCGATGACGCCGCCGCCGTCGGAGTAGACGTTGACACCCGGAGCTGCAAAGCTGATGCCGTTGGCGTTGATGTCCACGATTTTGCCGCCTCCAGCGGTTATCACGGTTGTGCCAGTGGCCCCCATGAAAGCGATGCTGCTTCGAGACACCCCATTCGGCTCGCTCGCTTGCTCAATGTTCTGGAGACGTTCCTCTGGTCCCTCGCACAAGCACAGCACGCCCAGGGCTGTACCATGCGGCAGGCGAACATGTGAAGTGCTCCACTTCTTCGTCGCTGGTTCTTTGTCGCTTGCGTGCGTTTCTTTTTTCTTCCTCATTCGCCTCGTGCACCCACAGGGCTACCAGTCCTGCGCTAGCGGCTACCACAACCATCGCGAACCACACCATTATAGAAGTATTGCAGCGCGACATACGAAGTCCAACAGGTTAGCAGCTGGAGCGCTGCAGCAGGAGGACGAAGCGGCCAGGTCTGGAGGAGACAGCGAGGCGCCGAGGCTCATCGAGGTCCGCCTCGGAATGTACGATGGTTGAAGGCTTTCCCTGTCAGAAACGTCTGACAGGGACCTTGTGCGGTAGAGACAACCCTTCCAGCAGACTAGAGAGTCACCAAGTGCGTGCCCCAGCATGCTGCGTCATCACCTGCGCAGGTGCGTCATCACCTGCGCAGGTGATGACGCACCGAAGCAACCTCAGCAAGGCCGCTTTATCAATTGGATTCATGGCACCGCCTGCCAGCTTCGAAATTTCATGCAGCCTCCTCTCTGCGGTGGCAGTGGCGGAAGTACGTCTGGGCATATTCAATGCATGTGCATGTTGATGCTGTGTGTTGCACACTTCACGCGACGCAGGGACAAACACATTCCTAGACGAATACAGGCACAGTTGTTCAGTTTGCTTGATGGATGCCGCTGTCCTGTCCTTGGTCGCCAATGGCCGCTCCGAGCGGCCGTTGGCGTTGCAATATCATGCATTGTGTGGAGTCCACACAATGCATGATATTGCAAAATGACTCATGGCATTTCCACCGATATACATCTGGTATCGAGGGCTGCAGCTCTCGCTTCGCTATCAGCCCATGACCACGTGGTACGCACGTAGACGCTGGCGCCGCTGCTGCGCATGGTAGTCATGACGCGGGTGCCGTTGCCGCCGACCACAGTGGTGACGCCGTCGCTGCCGCAGTAGACGGTTCCGCCTGCACTTGTGACGTTGCCGCCATTGCCGTCCACAGTGATGACGTTGCTGCCTGCACGCACGCTGGTGCTGCCGCCGCTGATGCCGACAGACGTGGTGCAGCCGCCGCTGCTGACCACGACCTGCTGCCGGACGCGCGCACTGGTGCTCTGCCATTCGGTGCTTGCAGTCTGGGAACTGCACACACGAGGCAGAGTATTAGCAGTAGCGAACCACAGGTAGGTTGCAAGTCACGAGCTCACTGCTCACTCGCCAATGAGCCACAAATGACCAGCCTGAATGCAAATTCAGGCGTTGATGTCCACGATTTTGCCGCCTCCAGCGGTTATCTCGGTTGTGCCAGTGGCCCCCATGAAAGCGATGCTGATTCGAGACACCCAATTCGGCTCGCTCGCTTGCTCAATGTTCTGGAGATGTTCCTCTAGTCCCTCGCACAAGCACAGCACGCTCAGGGCTGTACCTGCTGGTCAATGCCTGAGAGCGCCCACGACTGCTGGATGCGGCAGGCGAACAGGTGAAGTCCTCCACTTCTTCGTCACTGGTTCTCTGTCGCTTGCGTGCGTTTCTTTTTGCTTCCTCATTCTCCTCGTGCACCCACAGGGCGACCAGCCCTGCGCTAGCGGCTACCACAATCATCGCGAACCACACCATTATAGAAGTATTGCAGCGCGACACACCAAGGTCGACAGGTTAGCAGCTGGAGCGCTGCAGCAGGAGGACGAAGTGGCCAGGTCTGGGTGAGACAGCGAGGCGCCGAGGCTCGCCGAGGTCCGCCTCGGAATGTACGATGGTTGTAGGGTTTTCCTGTCAGAAACGTCTGACAGGGACCTTTTGCGGTAGAGACAAACCTTCCAGTAGACTAGAAGGTCACCAAGTGCGTGCCCCAGCAGGTAATGACGCACCGAAGCAACCTCAGCAGGGCCGCTTTATCAATTGGATTCATGGTACCGCTGAAGCTGGCAAGCTTGCCAGCTTCTAAATTTCATGCAGCCTCCTCTCTACAGTGGCAATGGCGGTGGCAGTGGCGGAAGTACTTACTAGTACGTCTGGGCATATTCAACGCATGTGCATGTTGATGCTATGTGTTGCACACTTCACGCGACGCAGGGACAACACATTCCTAGACGATTTACAGGCAAAGTTGTTCAGTTTGCTTGATGGATGCCGCTGTCCTGTCCTTGGTCGCCAATGGCCGCTCCGCACAATGCATGAACTTGCAAATTAATTCACGGCATTTCCACCGACACGCATTTGGTATCGAGGGCTGCAGCTCTCGCTTTGCTATCAGCCCATGACCACGTGGTGCACCTGCTGCTGCACGTCGATGCTGGCGCCGCTGCTGCGCATGGTAGTCATGACGCGGGTGCCATTGCCGGCAACCACAGTGCCACTCCCATTGCCACTCCCATTGCCGGCACTCCCGGCACTCCCACTCCCGGCGGCTCCCATTGCCACTCCCATTGCCACTCCCATTGCCACTCCCACTCCCGGCACTCCCACTCCCATTGCCGGCAACCACCAGTGGTGACGCCGTGGCTGCCGAAGTAGACGGTTCCGCCTGCACTTGTGACGTTGACGCTATTGCCGTGCACAGCGACGACGTTGCTGCCTGCACGCACGCTGGTGCTGCCGCCATTGGTGCCGACAGACGTGGTGCGCTCAGCAGGCTGCTGACCACGACCTGCTGCCGGACGCGCGCACTGGTGCTCTGCCGGACGGTGCTTGCAGTCTGGGAACTGCACACACGAGGCAGAGTATTAGCAGTAGCGAACCACAGGTAGGTTGCAAGTCACGAGCTCACTGCTCACTCGCCAATGAGCCATGAACGGCCAGCCTGAATGCAAGGTTAGGAGAAAGGGGCCCATCGCACACCTGCAGGTCACCGCTGTCGAGTGCTGCGCAGACGTGCCAGCAGCCGAGCAGTCGAAGTCGTCGCTCCCTTCGCCGTTGTTGCCCTGCTTGCGGCCGTGAGCGAGCAACCAGTAAAACTCTTCAGCGGCAGTTCTAGGACGGCGTCGGGCCGTTAACAGTACGATCGGGCCGCCATGGACCCAGTCAGGTGCGACAAGCAGCAGAAGAAATGTGAGAAGTGTGGACAGCCGAGACTCTGGTTACAATCTGGTTGAAACAGCAAGGCGACAAGGTGTCTCGGCAGAATCGAGGCAGGAGATGATTGCGCTTCCATTGCTTCCACTACTTAAATGACCAGAAGTGCAAGGCATACCGTCCCGCTTCAGGTCACAAACGCTTCACTTCCAGCTTGACAAATGGGTAACAACCAATGCTGATCAAAATTGGCGCTGTTGTGCAACCACTGGTGGGCAAACTCGCAGATCCGAAAGCGCCGCAAGTACAGTTCAAGCCACTGAAGTCAATTCGAGAAGCACAATCGCAGTTTGCATGCTCTCTCATGAGATAGGGCAAGAATGCATCACCCAAGAGATTTGCGCTGAGTGCCGGCATGTCACAAATGGGAGCTACGCCCTGCCATGCCCCTCCGATGCTGGCGTTTCACAGCCCTAAAGCCTCACTCCACCCGCCGCCTGACATCGGCGGCCGCAGGCGTCCCGATACCTCTTTTTGAGAAAATTCCCACACTATGATCCCCTCGTGCCCCCCTGCGCATCTATCAGTCTGCACCTGCGGACCACTGCGGCCGCGGGATGCGGCCGGCCGGCGACAGCGGGCTCGGCGGCTCCCGCCCGACGCTGCCGTTGCTGGACGGCACCCGCCGCACGGCCGCCGCGCCGCTGACGGGGGAGGGGCCGCTGGGGGTTCGCGGCGGCGCCACCGGCGGCGGCAGCGCTGACAGGCCCCCGCCCCCGGAAGTAGCGGCGGCACTTCCAGCAGCGTCTGGAAGGAGCTCCTCAAATTTGCGCTGCGGCGTCTTGAGCACCACGTTACTCACCTGCGCAGGATGTGCGCGCAGTAAAGGCGTCAGACTGGAGGACGAAACAGCTTGGACGATGGTTGCAGAGGGAAGTGATGGATGGACGTGTACTTGGCCACACTGAGGCACCGCTGATGTAACTGACGTAACTCGGCTGAATTCAAACCTCAGGCACAATCATCAATCTGCACAGAAGATTACGCTTAAAAAGCAGCACCTTGGAGGCGAAGTTGAGGGAGGAGAAGGTGTCGCCGGCATGCAGCGCGACGGGCGCGACGTTGCAGAACATGAGCGCCTTGGCGTCACCGCCCAGCGAGTCTTGCAGCAGCATCGTCAGCTTCGAGTTCCTGCGCGGTGATTCAAATGGGGACTGTCCGTCAGGTCTTTTGCGATCGCAATAACACCCAGAATACCAGGCGAACGGGCCGGCCTCACAAGCAGTCCACAGCCACGCCTCTGCTGCAGCTACTGCTCACGAGGATGCCCACATGTGGAATGGGCGCGATGCACAGCCACCTCACATAGGTGAGATCTGCGGCGAGAGGTTGTGTGAAGCACGCACCGGTAGGGAACGTGCGACGCCATCTGCATGAGCGCGGAGATGACGTTGCCCAGCTCCAGCAGCGACCGATTAATGTTCTGCGCCTCCGTCAGCGTCAGCCCTGCAGCATAACGAGGAAAACGCAGTGAGGATCAGGGTTTCTTGAACGCTGCCCAGCATGGTTGATGTTCTGTGCCTCCGTCAGCATCAGCCCTGCGGGGTACAGCGACGATGCAGTTAGATGGATTCGAGGTGGTTTTTCATCAGCATTTAGTGTTTTGACTGCTCAGCATGGCTGCAGACGGAAGTTGTTACGGCAGCAGCTGGTTACTTTGCACTTAGGACTTCAGATAACGGGTGAAGTGGTGCGGACGTCCCACTGACGACTTGAAGCTCATGTGGAGCTCTGATGCAGAACACGCACCCGTTGCCGGTCTTGCTGATGCGCTCGGAGCCGGCCAGGTCGGCACAGCGTCAGTTTGCCGATGGTGCGCACGCCGGAGGAGTTTTTCTGGTTATTACAATCAGAATGGGGACTCAGACCAGAACGCACCCGTCGCTCCGGTCTTGTTGATGCGCTCGGAGCCGGCCAGATCGCACAGCGTCAGCTTGCCGACGGTGCGCACGCCGGAGGAGATGTTGGTGCCCACCACGCCGACGATGAGCAGGCAGTGGGAACGGGAGGAGTGCGCGTTGATGTCGTGGCAGCCGACGGCGCGATGCTCGAAGCCCGCCGCCATGATGTCGAAGATCTGGTCCGGCGACGTCACCTCTGCAGCACGGGTTCAGGGCTTTTACGCCGGGCGGGCATGAGGGTGAGTTGCAAGCCGAGAGTGCAACGGTAAATGGAGAGGCAGCGAGCATCTGGGCGGCTCAAGCCGTGTCAACGACATGGCATGGACGCAGCAGGGCATGTGCAGAAGTGTGCAGGGCTGACACGAGTTGACGTTGCAGGAAAGTCAGAGCTGCCGCGGCATGCAGCAAACATGGGAGGATTTGTTTGCTCCAATGGACTGTTTTGAACCCAGTCAGGACGCGCACCAATGCTGGTGAGGCCGGGGATGTCAAAGCCGGAGGCGGTCTTCTGCAGCTCCACCTGCGCCCTCGGCTCCGCCGCCAGCAGGTCGTGCACCACCTGCGCACGGCAGCGATGAGCTTTGATGCTTGGTGGCCAGATCGCATGAAAGGACAGCACAGCAAGCGTGGTATCATGTCTCCTCTCAGCAACTTCACCAAGTCAGGAAGGACACGAAGCAGAGGGCTTTGATGTGAAGCAACGCAAAGCTCTGTGGCTGCTGAAAGTGAGCAGGCAGCCGCCGGGCCGCACCTCGTTGTAGATCTCCACAATGGAGCAGGTGATCTCGTAGTTGGTGTCCGTCGCGCGGTCCTCCTCGATCGAGCTGTGCACACAGGGAAAGTCCTCTTCAACGACCACCAACCTTTCCGATGCAGCGTTGATGCAGCCACGAGCGCTGCCCTACCGAGCTCTCGATACGAGCCTGCCGTGGCAGCGCACTGCATGGCAGCTGTGATACCTGCAGCTGAACCTACATGGCAAACTCCTGCATTTCTGCAAGGAACAGCCGCAATGGAACAGCTCCTTCATGGTGCGCTAGTTGATGCCCGGTTTGCTGGGCTCGCCCTCCATGATGTACGTCGTGAATTTCACTCTCTTTCGAATGTTAAAATTTAGGCTCCCACCGGAACAGCTCCTTCATGGTGGGTAGTTGATGCCGGATTTGACGGCTCGCCCTCCACAATGTGCGTCTCGCCGGCTCATTTCCGACTAATGATTATCTAAGGCTTAGTTATCTTGAAAACTCAGAATCCAACGCATCGGAACAGCTCCTTCATGGTGCGCTAGTTGATGCCGGGAATGGACGGCCCGCCCCCCATGGTGTACGTCTTGATTCGGATTAGAGGTCATGAGCATGAAAGCAGGAATATAAAAAAATCGCATGAATCGCACCGGAACAGCTCCTTCATGGTGCGGTAATTGATGCCCGGGTTGCTGGGCTCGCCCTCCATGGTGTACGTCTTGCCGGCGCCCGTCTGGCCGTACGCAAAGACGCACACGTTGTAGCCGTCCAGCGCTGATGTGACCAGCTGGCTCACGTCCGCAAACACCTCCTCCTGCCGCGAGTGCGGCCCAAACACGCGGTCGAAGTCGAAGGCCTACGGAAATACGATAAGTTCAGGTGTGCAGTGACGGTTTTAAAGAGCAAGGAAGGTGGAAAGCTGACCCGCGGATGATGCATTTGAAGCTAGCAAGCGCTGCCAAAACGTACTGCCACACTGCCATGCAGCAGCGTGCACACTGCGCCATCTGTTCAGGATGTGTGCAAGGCTGGTGCAGCCTCCAGCTCCGTTTTGATAGGCGTAGGCCGGTCTGGGTATGAGGCGGGGCAGGATTCGCATGTCTTCTTGCAAGTATGGCTGTGAATCCACCTTGGCAGAGCCCTGGAAGTTGACCGACACGCGGTGGTCCGACTCGCAGCGCACGACAGAGGCGACGCCGGCGGCAATTTCTGCACAGACACATGGAAAGGGCTCAGACGACCTCCTCAGGTGAGCGGGACTTCAGACTGAATCCTGACGACATCTGCGGGCGGCCAGCTTGTGCGGCCAGCTTGTCCATCGCAGAAAGGTCTTGAAAAAACAATACCTGAGGGCGTGGCGGGCTTGACGCGGATGTAGACGCGGATGTTGCCGCGCAGTTCCTGCACCAGGTTGTGCAGCCGCCGCCGCTCCACTGCCTCCCTCGTGTACGCCGCCCTCGACTCCGCCAGCAGGTCCTCCTGTGCGTCGTCTTCACATCTTCAGAATCAGGGTTCAGATCAGGTCGGGAATCATTGTCTTGGACACTTCGATTGTGATAAATTCGGCGCTCGTGGTTTTGCTTACAGTCTGTGATGGTGTCCACGTTGGGCATAGTACGTGTGCAAGGGAGGGTGGCTCAGGTGCCATGCTGCTCAGTAAAGCACATTACAATACCAGCAAAAGCTTCATGATGCAGGAGCAACGCAACATCAGACACACAGACACTTGTTTCATGCAAAGACTGCGAATTGGCAGCAACATGCGCGAATGAATTATACAGCATGCATAGCCGGATGGCACTGCAACTTTATGTCCTGCTCCATGTGAACATTCGCAGCACCGAAGCGCAACAACTCTTTGGCGGTCCTTCAAGTATGATGGTGCTATTTTATGTTGCCGTTAAGCCCTGCTGGGAAAAACAGGCCACTGCTAGCGCCGATGGCACCATAGACGATGTTGAGCACCTACAAGGATGCGGCACATCAGTCAATGACCACATCGTCATGTTTTGAGGCAGACAATACTCTGCAGGTCCATTGCACATATGTAAAACATATGTAACAACGTTACATATAAGCCAGCAACGTATAATCCAGCAAACCGTGTCCCACCTGACGAGCTGTGCGGGCAAAGGCAAGCGAGTTGGCGTCAGTTGGCACCTGCAGACACTCCCACACAGCGCTCGTACAAAAGTGAACAGTGCAAGTAGGCGCAGCGGGCAGGCAACGACAACGTGTTCCATGTGCCAGTAGCACGTGAAACGAACGTGGGAGGTGAGACAGGCACCTCTATGCACGAGTGCCACAGCAGAAAGAACTGCGTTGCTGCCGCTGGACGTGGGAAAGGTGACTTGCCAACAGATTTTGTAGCGCCAAATTTGAAGACATACAAAAAAGAACGAAAGGAACAAGAAGGAAGCGAGCGCACCAGGTTGACGCTGCCAGGCGTGGTGCCGGCAATGCCCGGAATAAAAGTTCTACACACTTTTGAGGTGCACATTGTTCATGTCCTTCTTGGTTTCAGCGCACCAGGTTGACACTGCCGGGTGTGGTGCCGACGATGCCCTGGTCGTCGTTCGCCTGCAACAGCATTGCGCGCAGGTTGGAGATGGCCTGCAGCACAGAGAGGGGGTGGTCAGTAATAGTTGAATTGTAGGTCCTCTTGGGTGTCCCCATCACCCAGCCGGGCTGCAAGTCCCATGCACACGTGGGGGGGCCCCTCCAGCTCCTGCTGCCTCGGGCAGGAGTTGAAATCACGAATGCACACACCAGCTGGGCTGTAGACTGCCGCGTGGCAGTCTGCTGTTCCCAGTCGAAGGAGGACAGAGGTTCTGAGTCCCCGTGTGCAGGTGGGAGAGGGGTTTGGCAGCAGAATCTATAGGCAACAGTGCGCACCTGGACGACTGCCGAGACGGGCGCGCCGTAAGGCACCACGATCTGGTTGGCAATCTCCGACAGCTTGGTGCGGATGATGCCTGTGTCACAACGCATCAAACATCGCTTGAGAAACGTATGCGGTACTCGTAGCGCACAGAAAAATGCTTGCAGACAATTATGCTGCAGCATATTTAACGAATTGACTGTGAATGAGCCGTTTGCGAGCGGGTCAGCGCCTTGATGCATATGGATATGCATATGGATGCATATGGATACAGATGCAGACGAATGAAAGTTCATTCGGCTGTCGCAGCAGCAGCAGCAGCAGCGGCAGCGGCAGCGGCAGCGACAGCGGCAGCAGAGCGCAGCAGCATTGTGGGCTCACCAGCGTGGTAGGCCTCGACAGCCAGGATGCCCGCAGCCGCGCCCAGCTGCAGTTTCAGCATTGGTACGGTTTCAGCTTTTCTTGCCAGGCAGCAACCAGCACCAAGTTGATGTTGGCCCCTGTGTACTGCTGCTGCGATGCATGTGCGCGACACATGTCGGGTGGTCGTTGAAAACAACAAGGCTGAGTCTAGAATGCGCACGTATGTCTTGTTGCTGATGAGAGGCGCGGCGCCCTGCACACGCGCAGCAATTGAGCTTCAGCAGACAGCAGATTCAGACACCGGTTCGTGGGGCATGATGCTGCGATTGCACTATGGGCAATCCAGGTGCGGTGCTTCATGATGCTTCGCGGTGTTTTGCTGTGCTTCGCGGTGCTTAATAAGTATGACGACAACATTCGAGAATGCACAATTCTGGTGAGGTGCTCGGCGGCAGCAACACGCAGCTGGACACCCATCAGTCTTCACCATCACATCAAATCACATGCATATCATGTCAATCAGTTGCATATCATAGCAATTAGCTGATTGCAACACGCACGATGTAGGCGGTGACGCCGACGTCCTCGAAGATGAAGGCGCCGTGCAGGAACAGCGTGTCATTGGTGTAGGGGCTGCGGGTCACAAACGAGCGGCGATGTTGGTAGACATCAATATTCTACACGGGATGGGGCAGGAACAGTGTGTCATGTGTGTGCGGAGCTGCAGTTAAAGCTTGGTAGGTGTCACAAACGAGTGTCACACACGAACGACGATATTGGGGGAATGTTGAAGCAGACAGGCCACGACCACAAGGGGGCGCGCGCAGTCCGTTTCGAGCTTACATGATACATTTGACTGCATCAAACAGACAATTCATGCAGATTCAGCGGACCTGAACGGTGGGGCGAGGGTCATGTTGAGCGCTGCATCAGCGGCCATGGCGAAAGCAGTGCCAATGTTCAGTCTGCGTAGAAAGCACTTGGGGAGTCAGGTCTTAAAACATGAAGTATTGCCTGCAGAGTACAGTTTGCTGCATCTATAGGACTCAGGACCCTCGAGCTCCGTTCTTCATAGACACAAACATCAGTGCATCTACGCTGTTTGCAGGCAGGCAATTGGGCAATGCTGTTCTAATCATCTGCGCAGGGCCAGGATGTAGTTGATCAAGTGCGAAGGAAGCTTTTTCTTACTGTGGGATAGGTACGGCAGCCGAGCCAAGGGCGGCCCTCAGGAATGCGACATGGTTCCTCTCGTCCGTTGCAATCTCGGTCGCGATCGCCTACGCAACACAAGATACTTGGCAGCTGTTATGGGCTGGTTTTTGGGTCAATCGCGCGCCAGTACAAAAAGCATGACGTGCAGAGAACGCATGCGCTATCCATCCCCCGTCAGAAGACGAGTAGTGCCAACATCATCTCGCATCAAACCAAGCATGGTGAGCCGATGTTAATCCTGGTGCGCTGGCTGGGCACTTACAACACTTGCTTGATGGCTTGAAACAAGTTTGAGCATTGGTGGTGGGTGCTTGCCTGGATGGGGGGTGACAGGGTAGCCCGCATCCCTCCGACAGAGGCCGGTCCTCCCCCTGCAAGGCAGCACAGGGACGGTCGCTTTGGCGAATGCAGTGGCTGGAGGCGCAGCCTGACAGCCTGCACATGCGATGTTCCTCGCACTGCATGTGCAGACAGATGCAGGGTGCACGATGTTTCTTGCAATCAGCGGCAGGTCTGCCTAAGCGCCGCACAGCAAGACCAGCACGATGTCGTGCTATAGTGCACTCACCGCGCAGGTTAGCAGGCAGCCCGAAGCCCGTCGTGGCAAAGGCATAGAACTCGCCCTGCATTTATTCAACAGGCACACTATGTGCATGCCCGCATAGATGTGCAAGGCAGATGCGCGCAGCAATGGAGCACTGCGGCGCCACGGCATGCATGGCATCGCCGTGCATTCTTTGACGGCAGTCGAGTGCTGTTCCGTGATGGCGCACCTCCAGATACTCCAGGTTGAGAGCGAAGTTGAGGATGTCGATGTCGGTGACAGCAGGAGCCTGCAGCGACAGACATGATGGTGCTGTTCGTTTGGATCACATATAGGAATACTGTGAGGCGCCAACCCTGAGCAAAGACGCGTGCTAAATGCAGTGTGAATGCGTGCATTCAGCATGCAGCTCAGTGAGCACTGTGGTGATCTCAGGGATGCATGCGCAGGGCATGCAGCATGGTGCATTTACGAGACGGGCACAGCACCTGCTTCAGCTCCCTCGCCGCCTCGGCAGCAGGTGTTGAGGCCGCCAGGGACAGCAGCACCGCCACCACCACGCCATTCATCATTGTCTTCATCTTCCTGCGACAACAACGAATTGGCTGAGACGCGCGGAGGCTGCATCGTTCATGCCGCCGCATGCATCGTCGGCACCGGTGGAGCTTCCAAGTGACGTTGCGGCCTCGAAGTGACCGTCGCACCAGAGGCCGGCTGGCCGCTTAACCTTACCTCGTTGAACAGGCATCAGTACCGAAATGTGGAATGCGCACGTTAAGCTTGCTTGCTGTGTCTGGGAGGGGATGCTTCTGCTGGGGTTCATTTGCAGGAGCTTCGCCCAGAAGGCTGCGTTTCTGTACTACAGTCTGCCGCCGTGCAACATGCGAGGGTCCATCGCATCAGGTCTCATCCAGCCTTTGCTTGCCTGCTGCGCAATCGCGCACGATGGTCGCCGCCAAATGTGCCAAACGTGCAATCGAATCATCGACACAACACCTGTCCGCAGGCAGATAAATCGGCGGGTCGTACCTTTATTTGCTGCGGATGCTGGCGGCGGCAAGCGTCGCTTTCATGTGCGTACCGACAACAAAAGCAAAATTTTATGCCTCGCTCGCGATTCTGCCTCGTGCAAATGTGCCCTTTGAGGGAAGCTACCGGAAGCTGGCCGTCGTCACGTTACTGCGTCAGGCCATCAGACGACCTCTACGAGGCACAAACAGGCCAACACACTTTGGTTAGTGTTGCTGCGATCCATGTTGCAGGACACGAGTAAAGGACGACGTTTCGTCCTTGTGGTTTCCTCCGCTCGTGCAGGATGACAGAAGGACCGTGGCAAAGTTCGTCCTGATGTGTGTGTCCTCAGTGGGCATCATCACGGCGCGAACAGACAGCACCTGACGTCGCTGGAGAACTCCAGCCGCTTTGAGCCACAGCCGCCATGACAGCGCAGGCTGGAATTCGCTGAGCGGCAGTGCGGTTGAGCTGTGCCGGAGCTGCGGACTCATTGGCCATTGCACCTGACGCAGGAGCCTCAAGTTGACACAACTACAAGCCGCTCTTGACACCTGGCCGTCAAACGAACAAATCAATCACCGCAAACTGGATTCTGTCGTGGGACGGCGTAACCCGGCCCCCTCGATAAAGCCTGCGGTGCAAGGCAATACACCTGAAACACACAAACGGCCTGAGACGAGGTGTCATCGCCTGGGAGCACTGCTGCAGTACCCTCCGACATGGACCCTCTCTGAGAACCAGCGTTCACTGTAACCCAGATCGATTTTGTCTCAAGGCAAACAGCGGCATCGGCGATAGTGGTGTTGACAGCAATGCAAACGTCTGGCAGCCTTGCTGGCCTGCACGCCAATGGGGGCCCTCTCTGAAAGCCAGCGTCACTGGCACTCGGATCGACTTGCCTCAAGGTGGGTGACGGCAAGCGGCGTCAGCTTGTCGACAAACAACAGCGGCTTGATGAAATGAAACCATGCTCCAGTGTACAGGTGCTGAAAAGCCAAAATAACGCAGTGCCGCCATTGCTGTGGCAATCCGCGCTGGAGGCCGGCCACGCCGATGCAGCGGCAACAGCCTGAATCCTGGCAAGTCGGGTGAAAGTGCACGCGTGTGGCGCTCTGCTCAGTCCACTGGCACCGGGACCGTTCTCATCGTCAGCTTGCTGCGGCAGAGATACAGAAAGTTACATGCTCATTGTGCCATCACACTCATGCTGGAGCTGCATCAAACTATAGTGCAACCAACGGCATGCTATGCCAGCGAAGTCTGGGGCCTGCGGCACAT
>JAABUL010001097.1_pt1 | contig 53753 bp, 94 predicted proteins | sample 5559151 | NCBI WGS metagenome assembly JAABUL01 (sample SAMN10711876, study PRJNA513368) | rock metagenome | isolation source: Antarctica rocks | place: Antarctica: Victoria Land, Pudding Butte sud
CGGTGGGCTCGGCGGAGACGACGGCGGGCTGGGAGGCGGAGAAGGGGGAGGCGACGGCGGCGGGCCTGGTGGTGGCGAAGGAGGAGGTGATGGAGGCGGGCTGGGTGACGGGCCCGGTGGTGGCGACGGAGGAGGGGAGGGAGGTGGGCTGGGAGGCGGCGACGGTGGAGGGCTTGGAGGAGGACTAGGCGGCGGCCCTGGCGGAGGCGACGGCGGCGGCCCTGGAGGCGGTGACGGCGGCGGGCTAGGAGGTGGACTGGGCGGCGGCGTGGGAGGGGATGATGGCGGTGGCGTGGGAGGCGGAGACGGTGGTGGCCTTGGAGGTGGCGGGCTGGGTGGCGGAGCATGGATGCTGTCTGACCCCACAGCATTTGATCATGGGCGCCATCCCAAAGCTCTGCCGTGCCGCGCCTGATTCGAAGGAGAATCCCTGAAAGGCACTCGGTTACCTTTCCGGGTTTGTGAAATATAGACCGAATTGCGCAGGTGATGCCGCCCTCACCAATGTGAATGCCTCCGCATCTGCCGCCTCCGCTCAGAACGGCACCGCCGCCGTCACCGGCGATGCATTGCAGGTGCGGAACACTGTGTTTGAGGAAGCTACCCAATCGCTTTGGGTACATATGATGCTTGGCCTCAGTGCCTCTGGCTGCTCAAGATGCTCAAAAGCCCCACATAGATTCCATCCTGATCTTGCAGTCCTTCCCGCTTGTGCACACTGCCACGCCCAGAGCATCGATCGACATCCGCCAGCTTGTTCAGCATATGAGGCCTATGAAACTGCAGTTCATGGTGAATCCAGAAACCTCACAGCTTGCGCTACCAGCAGCGGTTGTCCGTGTTGCCAGTATTCATTGTGGTGGGTCCACCGCTCAATTTTCAATCCGTTGTTGCATCTGATGACTGCAGCTCAATCCAGCAACCTCGCAATACCTGCAATATTCCCAGTGCAGAACACTAAATACTCAGCATACGCGCGTACTGCGCTAAGCATTGCCACATGAGCCTGGTTACGGAGGCTGTAATATTAACTCCTCAGCTCGGCATAGTGGAGCAGCAGGATGCCCTATCCCCGGGCGGCAGCCGGAGCTTGAGTGCTGCAGGACGTCGCGCCGCGGTTGAGCGTCACCCCCTCACGACAAGTATAGCGCAGTTTTGAAGCACAGGCGGCAGCCAAGAGCTCTGCTTCCGTCGCCGCTGGCGTCGCCGTCTGCAGCGTCTTAAGCCGCAACCGTCCTTAGTATGGACCAACTCAACTGCGTTGTCGGACACGGGGTCGTCTCACCTTCGCCGTTGCCGCCGCCGTGCGATCTTGCACTCGAGAGGCTGGAAACGAGTCTCAAGTTTGCAGTTTCACACATGGGTGTAGGATGATTGCCTAGGAGGAATGATGCGGTGTTCCTCAGGCAAGTATTCGGAAGGTCTGAAAGAAGCCACTGGAGATGAGAAGCTGATGAGAACGTGAGATGGAAAGTCAAGGGCTACCCCGCACGTATGTATTTGCCAGAGGATGAGCTAATCTGAAGTGCCAGGGGTCATGTTGTTTATTGTGCCTTGCAAGGCCGCCTGCGGCAGTCCAATTGGACTCGGCATCGCCTGGGCAAACTTGCACGTCAGAACAGGTCTGCAGACCTCCAGAGAAAAGTCGATCCCGTGACAGGGTCCGCCAGGCTGGCCGCCATTACCGGCGACACTGCTAGCGATTTACCTTTGTGTGCAGCAGCTCAGAGGCGTTGTGCTTGAAAAGACCGCAGGGCAGCCAGTTCGAAGATCGCTCGTTCGTCGACAGTGTGATCACAAATCAACTACGCTGATGTTGCCTGGTGCTGGATTTCTTCTTCCTCCACATCTAGGTATGGTGTGACGGCCCGGCCTCGCGGTCAAGGCAGCTTCAGATCACATGTCGTGAAGGCACATGAAGAGAGGTAACTCAAGTTGAGAAGAAACGCAAATCGATTGGCGACGTCGCAGAGGGACCGCCATCGAGGGCGGCCACATGTGTGCGTCGCCACTGCCGTCAGGCCACGGCATGCAAGGCTGCCGGGAGGCAGCCAGCCAATGCACTTGCCAGCGCAGAGGTGAGATGATGCTGAGCACCGATATCTGCTCTGCTTGAATGACTTGCCCTGCTGTACCGCACATTTGTGTGGTTTGAGCTGTGTTTGCCAATGATGCAGACGGCGCCCAGCCTGAGGGATCAGTACTTTCAGCGCCTAGCGCGTGTGGCACAGCGCGGCGGCCCAGTGCATGCATTCGGCACAGAGATCCTGGAGGACGGCTGTGTTGGTGACAGATCCCTCAATTGTGTGGCTCTGCAAGGGAGTGAGATTCTCCCTGCGCGGCTGCGCTATAACGTTTTCCCACGCGCTGATGGCATGCATGCATTTGCATCTAGAAAGCTGTCCTGTGAGTGAATGCAGCAGTATGCAAAGGAATGGATGTGGAGCCGCATTCGTCAATCACTGCCCTTCGTCCTAGACCCTAAACCCTAATAAGACCGCATTCCGGCCCGAACGTCCCTTGTCGTTCCGGATGGCAGGTGACGAGGTGGCCGCACTGCAGCACTTCCTGGCCGAGGAGGGATTTGCCTCGCAGCGTCACGTGACCGGCCTGTTTGGGCCGCCCACGGCGGCGGCGCTGCGGCGGTGGCAGCGCGAGCGCGGCGTGCCGCCCAGCGGCACCTTTGGCGACATCTCCCGCCTGGCCTACCTCCACCAGCAGGTCAAAAGACGGCACCCTGAACACGGTCGGGCAATCCTGAACGAGACCTGCAGCACCAGCCTGCGCATCATGCTGATCAATTGGCATCCTCATTCACATGGGCAGTGGCATGTTTTAGGGACTGGTGAATGCTAGGGTTTAGGGTTTAGGGTAGTGTCCACATCCACAAAGTCAGCTGCACAGAGCCTCTTGTGAATCATTTGGGACCGGGCATGGTGCGCATGCTGAGGGTCGTGTGTACTATGCTGCAGGAGGCAAAGCTGGAGTTGCAGGATTGGCGAGGGCAGTCAGCCGCAATGCAGGCAGCAGAGCGGGCGGCGCCCGGCGTGGCAGAGGAGGCGCCAATGTCAACAGCCAGCTTTCCCAGCGCTGTGCTCGGCGTCAACACACTCCCCTGGCCGGCGCAGGTGAAGGCAGCTGAAGGCTGCATGCGGCAAGGCGCCTCAGTACTTGCATGCTGAGGCTCCTCGTCCAGATTAATGAAATTTTAGTTCACTTTCACTCTAGTGTGCTGGCAGTCACGAAATTTCACAAACCGACGGTGTGGAGATGTTCAGCTGCATTCACTTGATGACGATGAGCTGCATATCTGCAGGTCGCCCTGGCAGCTTTGCTGGCGTTGGGCATTGCTGTCTTTGGGCTGCGCCGGCGGATCGGCGACGGCAGCAACGACGAACTTGGTGGCAGCGACGCCGCCAACGCCACCATCCGCAGAGACAGTGACAGCAGCGGCAGCAGGCCTAGCGGGAGAATAGCGACAGGTCTGCTGCAGCTTCAGCCGCAGAGCCCAGCAGCAGCAGTCGGCGGCACCGCCAGCTCCGGATACGACGCCGAACCCTTGCAGCAGCAGATGCCATGGCTGAATTCGATCGATGGCCAGAGCAGCCGCGGCGGCGGTGGGGACGGTGAAAGATCAAGTGTCGCCAGCAGCACAGCCGGTCAGTCAGCACGTGACGGCCTCAGCGGCAGCGACGGCAGCCGCAGCACGGCGGTGCCAGGCTTGGCGCCAGCACAGCAGCAGTCGCGCCTGGCCCAGCAGCTGCTGCCGTTTGACGACCCGCCGCCCGCTGACGGGCGCCGCAACACGCGCTTCACACAGGACAAGGTGTGAAACTTAGGGCTCAAGCTCATGTTGGACTTGATGTGTGAGCGAAGCCGATCTCGCTCTGCAGCCCTCCATCATCGTTGCGTATCACTTCTGAAGACAACCCTAAACCCTAAACCCTCGCCCTGTGCAGGCACTGTCAGCTGGCGTGGCGGCCTTGCAAGCCGCCGCGATTCCACCCGATGCCGGCAGGGTCCCGGTAGCCGCGCCTGGCGCAGCAGACAAGGCGCCAGCTCGACAACAGCGGAGTCCTGCCAGCACAGCGCCGCAGCGCCTTTCGGTCCCTGCTCCGCTAGCACCGCCGCCTGCTGGAGCCGATTCAGCAGCCAGGAGCGCCGACGACTCGTCAAGCATGCAACGAGGCGCTGCAGTATCGGCGCTCGCCGCTGGAACGTCCCTCGTGCCGTTGCCGCTGGGCGCCGCGGAGAAGTTGCGAGGCTCGGCCTCCCTGGCGGCAGCGCTCGGCGCGGACCTCGGGGCGCAGCGGGCAGCAGAGACACATGCGCTGCTGCAGCGCCGCGCCGAGGAACGCGATGCCATTCTGCGGCGAAGCGGCGGCGGCTCGCAGCAAGCAGCCAAAACTTCCAGGCGGAGCGGAGGCGCCACTGGCGGCACAGTCAGAACTGCCGTGAGACTTCCAGCTCGGGCTGGGCAGCAGCTCGTGCAGAGCGGCTCGTCAGCAACGGCGGGCCTTGGAGCAGCTGTGGGCCGCTTCGGCGGCAGCCTCATCGGCAGCGCCGTCGCTGGCGTGCAGGCTGCGGCAGGCGCCTTCACGAATGCTGTCAGCAGCGCCTCGGCTCGCGTTGGCGCCGCAGGCTCGGCGATCAGACTCCAGCCCGCACCTTCTGAGGGACCCGAGACTCGCCCGCAGGCAAACAGCACAGCGCCCGGCCAGCCTCCCTCGCCGCCACCAGCAGCGCTGGCCACAGCGGTGGCGCCGCTGCCCGCAGCGAAGCCCACTGCGCCGGAGGTGCTGCCGGCGGCCGGAAGGAAGTCCCATGTGCCGCTTCAGCCGCCTCCAGAGGAGGCCAGCGCCGTGCCACGGCCGAACGGCCGCACATGGGGCAGTCACTGGCCAGCGGCGGGGCAGCCGCTGTCGCTGAAGGCAGGGAAAACATCCCCAGCCAAGCGGGTTTCCAGCAGCATCAGAGAAGACCCGCAACAGCCGCCGCAGGCTGCGCCACAGCCCCAGCCGCCTCAGCCTCTGCCGTCATCGGAGCCGCGGCAGAAGCAGTTGCGGCAGCACCAGCATCAGAAGCAGCAGCAGAAGCAGCCAGTACCGCTGCTGCTCCCGCGTCGCCTGCAGCCGGATGACCAGATGTCACGGCACGTGAGCTCAAACCGAGATGGCACTCCGGCAACTGTGCCGCTCCCATCACCGGCGCCAATTCTGCCCTGGCGGCTGCGCAAATGAGCGTCGTCCATCATCGAACCTGACGAAAAACGTCAGCCTAGATGCAGCGAGTGTGGCTGGGGCAGGACGCAGCAGCGATGAGTCCGTCGAAGACACACTCATGGATTGGCAGCTGTAGAGGAGTGCGTGGCCGTCAGCATCCAGGGGACCAGGTAGCTGGTTGAGGCGAAGCTCAGATAGCGACCCTTGTTGAGTTGCTGTGCTGGTTAGCAACGGGAGGTACACATCGGCTATGCACACGGCGAGAGTTCAGGCGCTTGGCGGCTGAGCTGGATCGGGCCTTGGTGCTGATGAGTCGAGCCGTGAGCTGCAGAAATGCGCAGGCATGCCTTCGTGTTCGTCGTGTTACAGACTAGGTGACTTGAGGCAATGGCAGTTGTTCAACACCAGCGGATGTATCGCAAGTGCTAGTGCATGTCGACAGCACGCTCGGGACAGCTTGTTCCACCCCGCAGCCTCAGCAATGTTCCGGCCGCTATAGCTAGTGCTGGAGAGCATTCCTCAGTACACGTCCTGCATGGCCAGCCGCAGGCGCTGCCACTCCTCTGCGACGGCGTCAAACAGGTCGGGCGCCGGCAGCGGCGGCCGCGGCGCCTCCTCGTCGTCATCCTCGGACCCCTCGCCCGCTGCCCTGCCGGCGTTGCTGCCGCCAGAGTCCGTCGACGTCTCGCCGTCAAAGTCAGCGCGCGGCGCGTCGCCCGGCCGCTCCACCACGGATCCCCCCTCGGAGTACGCGTCCGAGTCGCTGCCGGCGGCGGACGGCGCGTCCTGGATCGCCGCCAGCTCATCGCCGGCCTTGACCGCCGGGTCCTCCGACTGGGCGTCCTGCAGCGATGGGGGCTGGCGATAACAGGGAGTTGTCGTAAAGGCTTATGCGCATGCAATTATCCAGGATAGGTGTATTTCATTTGGTTCAGGTCGTTCATTGCATGCCGCCCGTCATGCTGTGAGACTTGCCATGGTCCTGCTGCTTGGTAGTGGCGCATGCGGCAAGGATGATGCAGCACACGAGCCGTCAGCCGTGCGGCACTCGAGCAAACGAGAGTACATAGCTGCAGCCAGTCGTGCACAGCAACGGAGCCCACCTCATCGACCCCCTCTGGCCCCGGCGCATCTGGCTGCACTACCGTCATGGGCTGGTACGCCCACTTGAGGGCGGAGACCGCGGGCGTGAGCCGCACGGGGCCGCGGAAGCCGGTTGCCACGGCGTCCGAGACACTGCCCACCACCAGCGCACCGTCAAACAGGTCCTGCGCAGAGGCAACAGCCAGATAAAGTCAGCAGTCACAAGGTTGAAGCATCTCACAGAGCATCGTGCCGAGCGAAGTAGGTTTGGGTAAACCGACAGTGGTATTTGCGAACAGAACAGCCAGCCGCAAGAGCCAAAACCATGCTGTTGAGATTCACCGAGCTCCACTCCGCTCGAGCAGTTCTGCAAGCGGATATCCGATCAGAGGTTGAAACACAGGATTTAGGGATTAGGGCACTGCTGTGCACGAAGGCCTGCTGACTCCGCGGCTGCAATGAAGGCCGGAAATCCTGCAAGATCGACAAGCAGAGGGGTGGCGCAGACGATGACATGGGCGCACCTGGATGAAGGCTTTAGGGTTTGGGTTTAGGGTTTGGGGTTTCTCGGCACCTGGATGAAGGCTTTAGGGTTAGGGTTTAGGGTTTGGGGTTTCTCGGCACCTGGATGAAGGCGGGCTTGTCGGCCTCGATGGCGGACACGATCTCCGCGGAGGTGGACCGCACGGTGAGGCGCACCGCCGTACGGCTGCCCGCGACGCTGACCTTGCGCTTGGGCGGCGCAATTTGGCCCTGCGCAACAGAAAACACAGTTTCGAATCAGTGGTTCAATGCTGCTGGTGCCTGCAGCGAGGCAGGGTGCACAGGAGTGTCTTCGGCGGCCAGCTGCTGAACCTGCGAGCAGCGAGGGTGTTGTCATGTTTCTGCAAATGCTGCAGCACAATGCCGCAGCCGCCCTGACCGGCTCCTCAGCGCGCATACACCCTTGCGCGGACGAATTTCGCAGGACGCAGATGCTATTGTACGCCGCCAGCACTTGCCGGGCCCCCAGCGAGCCAACACTTTTTCGCTGTGGTGTCCGGGTTTAGGGTTTAGGGTGCAGCATGAGATCCGCTGCAGGTGTCACAGCCAGAGGGCAGAGAGAACCCGTGGTTGATGTCAGCTTCTCAGGTGTCAAGAGTCGCACCTCGGCGTTGAAGGCGGTGCCAGAGCCGGGGCCCAGGATGGGGTCGGCCGCGAGGCGAGCATTGGCGGCCTCCAGCTCGGAGGGCGGCTCTGGCGGCGCCGCTTCCTCGAACGGCAGCAGCTGCCCCGTTACCACCAGCGCCACCACCGCGTCGTCCAGCGACTTGCCTGCAGCAGCTCGAAGCACGTTCAGCTGCATTTGCAATTTGACGAAGCTAACAGCTTGACCCCACCCTAAACCCTAAACCCTAACCATGTGTTCTGTGAGAGAGCGCATTGCTCTGGATGATACAGTGCTCTGACACAGATCTTCAGGCTTTGCTGAGCATCTCCTGGCCACACTAAACTGTCGTCCACATTGAAATGCCGCAAAGCCCGTAAGCAGTGGCCCTAGAAAAGCTCCCGCAGGTGCCAGGCTAGCTTCGTTGTCAGCAAAGTTCAGCAATGCCACTTGCCTAAACATGCAACTTGCCTAAATGTGCAGCTTGCCTAATTATGCAACTTGCCTAAATATGCCGCCTGGAAGCCGCCGAGGGCAGGCAGGCCGGTCAGCAGCACCCGCGCCAGGGGGCTGCGCTCCAGGGCGGAAAGCGCCAGCAGGCCGCCATCAACGCCGGGCGCCGCCGCGAGCGCCGTCACGTCCGCGGTGTAGGGGATGGGCGGCCACGCCTGGAAGAACGCCGCGCCCGACACGTTCTCCCTCGGCGCCTGCGGCACGGCAGTTAGGGTTTAGGGTTTAGGGTTTAGGCAAGGAGCTGATGTCAGCTGCGGGTGTTGGAAGGTCTGTGGGACGTACTGGCACAAGAGGATACGAGTGATGTTTGACGTGCACGTTCACCACGAATTGAGTGTGCAGAGTTTGTAGTGGCCATGTTCGATTCATCACCTGAGTGGCAGTGCTATTGCGGCCTGCCCCTAAGATCCTGGAGGTTTTGCAGCACACTAAACCCTAAACCCTACAGGGACAAACAGAGGATGCCGCTGCCTGCAAGACCAGTGGTCTACGTGCTGCTACAACAGGGTTTAGGGTTTGGAGAAGCAAGAGAGCCGCATCCTGCAGGGGGACCGCACCGCAGGTCGGCACTACAAGCCACCCAACCCGCCTCACCCATGAAAGCGTTATAAGGCACACCTGCAGCAGCGCCACGGGCGAGACAGTGTACTGCCGCGCGCGCAGCAGCGGCGCGTCGAACTGGCCAAAGCCGCGCAGCGGCACGCCCACGAACGGCTGCACCGCCAGCCGGCCGAAGCCTGCCAGGCGGAAGCTGGCGCGGAAGGCGTGCGAGCCGCGGCCCGGCAGCGGCGGCAGCTTGAACATGACGGGTCCTGGCGCTGCCCGCGCCAGCGGCCCGCCAGTCGCCAGCCTGTGACACACAAGTCGTGTGCATTGACCTTCCGATTTGCAGCCATGACCTGACCTAGCATGCGGGCAGCAGCAACTTATGTCAGAAGGCGTGGGGTGCCAGCAGAAAAGGGAACACGTAATTGATGTCAGCAGACAGAAACAGCAGAGCGGCATGCACCGCCATGCGGGGGCACCGCCATGATTTCCAACGAGCCTCTGTCGCTATTCTGCTGCCACTCTGCCTTGCAGAGCCTGCTGGCGTTCTGACACCAGAAGCACACAAGCTGCTCAGAGCGAAGCGGCAAGCTCATGAAGCCGCACCTGACGGTGGCGCCGGCGACCTCGCCGGGCAGCCGGTTGTACAGCACGAAGCTGACGTGCAGGGTGCGGGCCACCAGGTCCAGCTCGTGGCGCGCGCTCAGCCGCAGCGGGTCCGCCGCCCCCGTCAGCTCAACGCTGGCGGACGAGTCCGCACCACCCACCTGGCCACACGTTGCAAAGGTCTAAGTTTATGCTGCTGCGAGCATGCTGGTGGACGGTGAGGCATGGTCTCTCGTCAGGTGTGCTGCGCTGCCGGTGCAGCGGCGCCTCCACGAGGCAGTCAGCCGGGCAGCTGTGCTATTGGTAACCCTAAACCCTGAATTGGTTCCATGGCAACTCGGCTGCCGTGCTGCGGACTTAGAGCCTCTGCACATTCAGGGGCATGGGCGCTGACGGCAATACAACTGCCACAAGGGGTATGCAGCTGGTGCGGCGCGCAAGCAGCGATTGATGTGCTGAAGAAAGGTTGAGTCGATTCCAGTCCGCACACAACGCACCTGGCCGCTGACCAACTCCATGACCTCCACCAGGCTGGGCAGCCCCGCCACCTGCACAGGTGTCAATGTGTGCTTCACGCTGCATCATGCCGCTGCATCAGCTTATCTGGGGAGGTGACCTGCTCTGTGCTGTGCACTTCGCATTTTGCAGAGCTGCTGGTAACATCACACAGGTCATTGAGTGCAGCACACATCCCGATACAAGCCAGACAGACTCCTGCAACTGCAGAATTGACATGCGCTGCTCGATGGCGCTGTCGTCACCCACCTCAGTCTGGTGCGCGGGCTTGGCCAGCGGCACCTCGCCGTAGGCGCCCGACACGGCGGCGCCCACCACCGCGTCCAGCTGGTGGTAGCGCGCCGTTCGCTTGGTGGCCACCAGCACCGCGCTCGGTGGCGGGCCGAAGGGGTAGCCCTCCACCTGCGCCGCCCCCGGGTCTGCGGCCAAGGGTGCGCGCAAAGGTCAAAAGGAAGACTTCGCACAGGTCAAAAGGAAGACTTGGCAAAGGTCAAAAGGAAGACTTCGAAAGGAGGAAGGGGGTCCAGCCTCCCACAGATGGGGGAGGGGCTCAGTGCGGCTTTGTGCATACCCTACGCAGAACTTTCGTGCGCAGACAGAAGACACAGGGACTGTTGTTGGGACGATGCAGCAGCAGCAAGCGTGTGCCGAAGCCGTATCTACTGTCGAGCTGACGCTGACACTTCATCCTCTGTTTGATTGTGACAGGAAAGGAAGGCATGCGAAAAGTGAGTGACAAAAAAACATGATCCCGATGCCAATGGCTGAAGATCTGTAGCTCACCGGGCGCCATGCGCATCATGGCGAGCAGCTCATCCTCGTCCAGCTCCTCCTCCTCCCCGAGAGGCAGCGGCGGCGGCGGATGCGCGCCCGTCTCCGTCGCACCCTCGATGCCTGCATGCCACGAAGCATGACAGCGTCAGGCTTTTGCCTACTATAGCATTTGGTCTCTCAACCAGTGAGCCGGCTTTGGACGGCGATCGTTCCTGCCTCAGCACCTATAATGTGGTGTCTCGAGGCGACGAGAATTCTGCGCGGAAATTGAAAGACGACAGCAACAAGCTGTGCACCATTTGCTGCTGGCGCCGGCGGCGGCATCAGCCCCGCGGCCGCAAGCGCCTCGTTGAAGTCGGCAGCCTCGGTGACCTCCTCCGGCATCGCGGCGGCAGCGGCGGCGGCGGCCTCGGCGCGCGCCTTCTCTCGCTTCTCCCGCTCCTTGGCCTTCTCTTTCTCGCTCTTAGGTGGCTTGGCGTCTGTGCGGCTGGCCACCGCCCTGCGCAGCAGCAACCCCGTCACTCAGACATCGGAATTGCACAGCGATCATCTGCACAGCGTGCCACTGTGCCTTGCCAACAATTCTGCAGAACACGTGGACGTGTCTTGCTGCAATGACCACACGCATGGTCAAACCCTAAACCCTGAACGCTAAACTCCTCAGCACAGTACTGTCGGCAACCAAAGAACCTCCAGGTGATGGGATCGCAGTGCACCTGATGCGGCGGGCGGCGCGGCCAAGGCGCTCCTGAGCATCAACGCGCGCACGGGGGTCCTCGATGTACTGCTGCACCACCTCCAGCATGCGCCCCGCCAGCTCCTGCAGTTTGAGATTCCGTGTACGAATCGTACGTTGGGCTATTCGCATGAATTTGCAGAGCTGCACATAGAAGACTGTCAAAAACAGAAACACTCCAGGTCAAGATAGCGGCGCCTCCGCCACTGATCAGGCTTCCTGTCCTTCAAGTTTTTTTTGTTGCAGTGACGCCGCACACCTTCAGGCTCCAGGCGAAGGCATTCCCGGCGGAGTTGTGCAGCAGCAGCGTGGTGAGGCGCTCCACCGCCGCGGCCGCCGCCTCCAGGCCCTCCACTGCGATGCCCGCGTCGTCGGCGGCGGCCTGCGGCCCCTCCAGCCCGCCCTCCGCCGGCGCCGCCTGCGTTTGCCGGATGACCATTTGGTTGACTTCCGCACTCATGCTGCTGATCCTCTGATTCTGATCCTGCTGTTGTCAAGTTTTCTTTCCTGTGCTGTGCAGCACTGCCTGCCGCAGCTGCCCTGCGACCTGGCTTGCCCCTCAGCCATGTAGCTGCATGCTACTGCCCCAGGGCGAAACCTCCGCAGAATGGCACTGCAACTAAACCCTAAAACCCTAAACCCTAAACCCAGGGCAACGGTGTCCATAGGGAGACTGCTGTCACATGGACAGCTGTTCCCTAGGGCTTTCAAACAGGCTGCGCACCTCCTCCGTCTCCTCGACAGGCTGGCCGTCCTCGTTGAGGATGACGTCGCGGCGCTCCGGCCGTTCGTCTAGCCGGCCGCGCAGCGCCGCCTCGGCCGCGGAGACGAAGGCGTTGCGCGACGACAGCGAGCCCTCCAGCACCGCCTGCTTGGCCGCAAAGACCTGCACCGCAGCGTGCGAGCGTTTGGGACAGCCCTCTAGTATATTCAACCCTAAACCCTGAACCTTAAACCCTAAATAGTACTTGAAAAGAAACCAAGCAAGTGGCAGCCCAGGAACGCCTCTACAGCAGTGCTTGAGGAGCTCCAAGCTGGTGGTGGCTGCTGCAGCGTGAGGGATCTGTACCCTGTTGGACGAAAGCGGCGGACCTTCGATTGGTAGATGCAGGACAGATTGGAAGATGCAGTAAATGCACCTTGCTGGATACGTCGGTGAGGCCGCGCTGCAGCAGCGCGTCCACCATTCCCAGCAGGTGCGTCCAGTTGCCGGGCAGCCGCCGCGGCAGCGATGCGTGGTGCGCCGCCACCCACAGCGCCCTCGGCGCCACCGCCGGGCTTAGCGCCTGCATTCAGGAGGGTTTAAAGTTCCGCGATCGATATCAGAGATGTAGAAGGATTGCGCAATTGTCATATGGATCACGCAGCTCCAGAAGCGCACCTGGCTCCAACACGCAAGCGTACAGGTAGAGGGGGTTGTTACTTTGGAGGTGTGATGTCTGGACATGGTCTCACATGAAGAGCGCTGACCAGGCCCAGGAGCACCAAAGCATTGCTGCAGTGTACAAATCTCTGGGGCAATGCCAATCGAATGCTCAGCCAACAGGGGGGCGCAACATGGTGTGCGTTGTACTCAGACTGGATCACATGGCAAGAAAGCAGACTCTAAAAACTTGACACTGCACAAGGGTCTGCCGAAGGTGTTGTCCGGCGCCTCACCTTCCAGTAGGTGACGATCTGGGTGAGCAGGTCCTGCAGCGTCGCCTCGTAGCCCTCGATGAGCAGCCCGATCTTGGCGGTGGGGCCGCCCTCTGCCACCGCCACCGCCTCCTCCACCACCGCGTCGCGCGCCACGTCGCTCATAATGCTGTGCGCAGACAAAGCCGGCTTTCGACAGGCCAGAGCACGAGTCTGTCGTGTTTCAGATGGGACATCGCAACCCAGAAAGGGAACGCTGTGATCGCCACCAGACCTGCCTATGCACCTGCATTCCACAGTGTTTGATACCGCAGTTAGACGCACCTGGCAGTCAGGTACTCGGGCGCCGCGGGCATGGCAACGCGCAGCGCGCGCAGCGCGTGCAGTGCCCGCTGCAGCAGCCGCAGCCAGGCGTCGACCACGGCGGTGCAGGCGTGCAGTCCGGCGTCCGGCTGCCGTTCCCAGCCCAGACACGCCTTTGTGCCCTGCGCATCCGCAATCAGCAGGTTGAGAAATGCTGTGACACCGGCATTTGCGAGCTCCTTCCTTCTGTTGCTTGCGAAACTCCACAACAAGAAGAGCCTTCGGAATTTCACCAGCAGCCAGTATGGGGGTAATTGCTGCGACGGACTGCACTTTATAGACACCCAGATGTGTGCACTGCTGACGCATGGCAACACGTTGTGGAGCACGACGGGTGATTAGTAATCTGCAGCTGCGATTTAGGGCTTCTACACAGGCAACCACACTTCAGTCCCGACAGCGGGCACCTGCAGCGCGATCTTGGCGGAGCCCAGCCAGTCGACCGTCTCGCCGATGCGCTGACGGTAGGCCGCCTCTGCTGCGAATTTGGACGCCTCGCGCTCCGCCGCCGACCGCTGCTTTTCCGCGGTGGAGGACGGCCCCGAGTTGCTGGAGCTGCAGCATGCCGGAAAGCGGATTTTAGCATTGCCTTGACATTGAGGCAAATGATAAACTGTATCAAATGACAGTGAGAGGTAGGGAGCACTCACATGCCTCACGCTCTATTTCAACACAATACAAAACGTCAGAGACATAGGAGTCCGCCATGAGCAACAGCTCTGATGGATGCGCACCGCGGCAGGGCGGCGAGGGCGTCGGGGTCGGGCCCTGTCAGCAGCTCCTGCGAGCGTGCCGCCCAGGGGTGGCGGTCCACCACCACCAGCAGTGTCGTCACCAGCTCGTCTCGGAATGCCGGGTACGTGGCCTTTGCCGCCGCATCATTGGCCGAGGCTGCATTGAGTGAGAGCAGACAGGACATCAGCTCTGCCACTCTGGAATGACAAGGATGTTGGGCTAATGCATCGCCGTGGACAACGCTGCCCTCATCATCTGTCCCTAGTAAACTCATCCGCATGCTCATGCTGTGCAGCAGCTGCATCGTTGCAACGCTGGCAAGTAGCTTGCTGGCAGGACTCTGCTGAGTGCAGCATGTGAGGTGTATTGCATGGCGTTGCATAGCGAACAAGACGCACAGGATGCGCCGGCGATGTGCATGACGAAGGGGTCGGCGAGCAGCGACTTGAGGTCGGCGCCCGCCAGCTGCGGCGCCCCCGAGCGGATGGCGCGCCGCTGGCCCAGGTCCAGGCCCAGGATCGACACCCAGATCTGCAGTGTACAGTGTTCCGTTAGCCACTGCGAACCTTCGCCAAAGTCCGATGTGGACAAGCAAAGCGTGGGAGCTTTCGACTGCCAGGCATGACGTGGTGCAGATCAAGGCATGGCCCGCTCCAGCACAACTGAGCGCTCTCATTCTTTTCGCCGTTGCCAAGCAACCCCTACACTGCGAAAAGGTATTTCACCTTTGCAAAGGCGTCGGCGCGCTCGGCGGCAAAGGGCAGCTTAGCGATCAGAGGGATGAGCTGCCGAGCCAGCGGTTGCCAAACAACCCCCACAATGCGAAAAGGCATGCACCTTTGCAAAGGCGTCGGCGCGCTCGGCGGCGAAGGGCAGCTTAGCGATCAGAGGGATGAGCTGCCGAGCCAGCGGCGGCTGCGCCGCGGACGGCAGGTCGGCCAGGTGCGCCGCCACGGCCTCCACGATCTCGGCGCGCCCGCCGGCGCCAGCCTGGCGGTCCCACAGCTCCAGGATGGTCGTCACGGCGGTCGGCGCCCAGCGCGTGGCCGCCGCGACCGGCGCGGCAACGTGGCCTGTTGACACATCAAGCAGCACGTAGGTTTCCGTGACGGGATCCTGTCACGGGAAACATACTCTCCTGGCTTGCCAAGCCCCTGCACTTGCGCTGGCGGCTCACTGCCGATGCTGCAATCCCAGCATGCTCGTGGCTGCTGTGCGTGTCTGGTAAGCTCAGGCAGCAGGTACCGTCCGGCTCTGATGCTCGAACATCACAGGCAGGACAGCAATGCCCGACTCGATGCTTGCTCTTGTTGCGAGGTGGTGAGGTGGCATCTACTGCAGGCTGCGGATTCGCTCACCTGAGCGGGCGACGCGCTTGGCGAGGGAGGAGAGGCGCAGCAGCGCGCGCGCCGCTTCGAACTGCAGCGCCGGCGCCGGCGCCTCCAGAAGTCCGCTGATGTACAGCCCCGTCACCTCGATCATCCAGGGCCCCGCCAGCTCGCCGCCCGTTGCCGTCGCCTGTTTCAGACAGAAATGGGTCCAGGCGTGAGAATGTGTCGACTGAAGTGGAGACGCTCTCGGGCAGGTGCCGACTGAGGGTCTGTTGTGTTCGTGCCAGTTGCGCTGTTCACCCTCTACATAGGCAACACACGGTTGCCAGTGTTTGGGCTCTCAATTGGCTGTTGCCTTTGCAGAATGTCAGACAGCAAGACCAGCACTTCAAAGCACGCATCCTGCAGGCTCCGTCTGAAACTCATTGCCTGCTGCCTCTGCTGCAAAAGGGCATGCACAAGAAGCAGCAACAGGCTGCCCCACCGCAGGGGTGGTCAGGTCGGCCATGGGGTCCAGGCTGGGCAGCAGCTCTTGCTGCCGCCGCGGCGGCGGCGCCTTTGGCAGCTGGTTCTCCAGCGCCGGCGGCGGCAGGTCGAAATCACGCGCCGCGGCATACTCCAGCAGCGCCACCAGCATGCGGATCACGTGAACCTGCGCGGAGTGCGGGCGTGGGTAATTGTTATCGCGCAAGTTCAGAAGTCAAAACAATCTGGGTCGCCATGAGCCTTCCTCATGGCGGACGTGATGCTTCGGCTTGTTGTGTTGCTGCTACCACAGGCGTGGTGAGCGCGTACAGCAGTTCCGACAGGGACAGGGGTCGTCGGTGTAGCTGCATGCCCTCCAGACGCCAGTGTAGCAGCAGCAATAAGGTGCTGTTCAGGTGGTCATGCTGCAGCATTGGACGGCCAGCCTGTGAGCTGTGGGCCCCATGACATCTGCCTATTCACAGCAAGTGTCTGCGAAGACAACAAAAGTCAGGGCAGGTTCACCTGGTCCAAGGGCGCCAGGTTGTGCGCGCGACGCAGAATGGAGGACAGTCCGGCGGTCGCCCGCCAGCCCAGCTTCGCCGCGGCGCGCCCCGCCACCCAGCTGCCGGCGCCCGGCTCCATCGAGATGGCCGCCTGCAGGCACGCCAATATCAGGTTCTGCCTGGCATACTAAGATGCCCCATGATGGGGAGATGAAGGCGGAACGACAGTTCAAGGACGCTTGACACATGTTAAATTGCCGGCAGCAGGTCGTGTGAGAAGTTTGGCGCGGCTCCAATGCACCAGCACAGCAATGTGATAGTCAAGCCTGTATTGTACTGATGGAAGCTGCAAATGGCCCACCGCAGCCTCCGGCGGCAGGACAGCCTTGGCACCAGGAGCGACGGTGCCGTCAGGCGCAAGGCCGGCGGCGGCGCCCAGCAGCAACGCCACGGCGGCGGCGCCCGCTGCGGCAACCGCTGGCGTGCCGTCCAGCAGCGCATCCCCCAACCGCTCTGCCCACTTCACGGCAGTGTCCACCTGATCAACGATGGAGGAACAAGTTATTCTGCAGCCCAAATGAGTTGGGAGTTTGTCTTTCGACGGCCGGGAATTCAAGCAGCGTTGACTGCAGGCCGATCAGGCCGGAATCAGACCGGTGTTACACAAACATGAAGCGCCCCCGGCGGGTCTGATCTAGTTTATGCTGAAGGCACTGCCGACGGGCAGAGGTCCTGTCGCCATGTGCCATGGATCATTGGGGTTGCGTGAGACCACATGAAGGGTAGATTAGGTTATCGACGCACATTCTCAGGCGTCGGGGACGCAGCGATGGCGGCCAGCACCGCCGGCGACGCAACAGCGCGCCCTATGGCCTCGACCGCCGAGGCGCGCACCGCCGCCTCCTGGTGCTGCAGCGCCTCCCCCAGCCGCGTCCTGAGATCCACGCGCCCCACTGCAGGGAGGGCGTGTAGACGGTCAGGATCCCGGGTGCTGCGGCATCCCTTCGCCTGGTGGGTGGCTTTGAGTTAGGAATACTCAGCCTGGGTGGTTCGGCAACGCCTTCCACTCATCGATCACAAGAACGTGCGTGCAGACGACAGATGTTGTAGCGTTGGCACCGGGCCGAGGTTGAGCGTGTGACTGACATTTAGAGGACACAGTTCACCTGCTATCGAGGGCTCGGGGCCGGCGGGCGAAGTGGTCGAGGCGCCGCTGATGCCCAACCCGTCAAAGCTGATGCCCGCCGCGGTGCTGTAGCTGTCTTCCCGGTTGCCGAGCTGGTGCTGGACGGGGGCGGCCCCCATTCCAAAGGAGCCGTTGGCTGTCGTGCTCGGGCCGCTGACGGCGACGCCGTTGCCGCGAGCCGCGCTCACGCTCGCGCCGGAGCCCTGTATGGCGGCGTTCAGGGCCGCGAGGTTGGCGGCGGCGCCGGAGGCGGTGCCGCCGGCGGAAGGCGCGGTGTTGAAGCTGGCAGCCGATGGCTGGGGTGCGGCAGAAGGCGACTGCCGCACCGGCGGCCGCGGCGCCTGCGCGACTGCTGGGGAGGCGGCGGCGCCACGGTTGCTATCCGGCCTCCCGGCCGCTGTGCCACCTGCGTTTCGGATTCGGGCAACATGCTCAGTCTTGGAGAAGTCCCGAAATACTCGACGCACAGAATGGACGGAGAAGGCCATTGAGTATGACGCTGTGGGTTTGGCGCAGTACCCGCATTCGCCTGGATACAAGAGAACAATGTGCGACAAGCAGCATTTTTACCAGCTAGGCGGGTGTGAGGCAGCACCTTCAGCATGCAGCGGTGCGACATTGGCAGCTCTGAGCGTTTCAGCGTTGGTGGTTGCAGGGGACTTGCACTGAGGGTCGAGGGCACAGCATGAGTCAGTATGGCGCACCTTCCTCGGCGGGAAACGGCGCAAGCGCCTCCGCGAAGCGGTGGGGCGGCAGGCCCTGCAGCGCCGCCAGTGCCGCAGACGCCACCTCGGGCGGCGAGCCCGGCGCCAGGTCGAAGCGCATGCCCGCATACACAAAGGCCCAGTCGCCGTCGCCCGGCGCGCCCGTCTTGACGACGTCGTACGCCAGCTGCTTGCTGAGCACCGGCGCCGGCCGCGCGACGACATGCTGCAGGGTGAGTTATGGATTTAGAAAAGCGAGCAGGGCGGAAGGTGCAACCGTGACTTGCACATGCACAGTACAGCTGGATAGCTCTGACAGCTTGCGAGATCAGACAACAGATACATGCCGCTTGAAACCAGCCGCAGAAGCCGCAGGTCTATCTAAACCCTAAACCATAAGTTATCTTGCAAGGAACACTGACATAGCAGCTGCAAGGTTCGGCCAATCTTTGTGAGACGCACCCGGCACACGATGGAGACCAGCTCTGACACGTCGGCGCCGACAGCGAGGCGGTTGAGCACCGCCATCAGCGCTGGCGATTGTATCCTCGCCTCTGGGGTTGCCTGCAGGCATGGCAGGACGAACTCAAAACTTCTGCAGACATGTCAGGGCTGGCTGGTTGTGTTGCATCATATGGTGATGCTATACTGAGGCCTACTCACGACTCCAGCAGGCATTCTGCTTCCTTCCATAGCAAGTGCCTCACCAGGTCTGATCTGATGCCGCCGGCCTTTCCCTTGACAGGCTTTGCCGGCTTGGCCGGGTGCTGCAGTGGCGCATTGATAGGCTGGTCACTGCCAGCCGCTGCGGCCGCGGCCGCGGCGCCGCCTGCCGCTTGCCCGCCCTGTGAGAAACTGACCTGCCCGGTGGCGGTGCCCGTGCTTTCCGAGCGAGCTGCAAAGCCGGCTGGCAGCGCCCTGCTGAGGGCGTCTGAAGGGGCTCTGCCGGCGGGGGCTGGGCCGCCGCCGCCGCCGGCGCCGGCGCCTCCCGCCTGGCTGGGCGCCCCACCTTGCTGCGAGCTGACGGACGCCCCGGACATGGACGGCCCGGAGCCTGCCTGACCAACGGCGCCGGGCCCGCCAAAGGGCGACGCCTGTACTGGCTCAATGGCCGCCGCCGGCGGCTTGGGCGCCTTCGACTTGCCCTTGCCCGTGAGCCGCGAGAACATGGCGGCTGACGCGCTTGCGCTGTCTGTAACTGAGCCTCAGCTGCTGCTTCTGGATCAGTGGGCGACACTCGCAGGCCCCGCTGCGCAGGCTGACGGCGCTGCCGCCGCGCCTGCTAACTGCAATGCGGGCGCCGCCTCTCCGCTGCCTGTTGCAGCTCCTGCTGCGGCGGGCAGCGAGGCCTGGTCTTTGGCCCCTGTCAGACAGCGGTAAGCAGCCGCGTCCTCCGGAAACGCCTCGCTTCCCTCCTTGAGAAGCGCCTCGCGAAAGGCTCTGTGTGAACCACAGTGCAGATGGTGATGACGCTTGCTTCAGAGCACTTGTTGAAATCAGAGCGCAATTCTGGCTTGTTAGCCTCGTTTGGACACCTCCACATGTGAAACCGCAACGTGCCTACAAGTACAGCATGTGTACTGACGCTGCTATGGACGGGACACTGGGCAGCTACTGCTGCAATCAGAGCCAAGAAACGGGCGCACTCCAGCGCGCCGACCTTGCCCTTCGCGGCCTGATTGTCCCGCAGCGCCGAACGTGTCGCACCGCCAAAGAAGGCGTCTGGGTTTCCGCCCTCGTCCACGAACCTGTAGTGTAAAATCAGACGCATATTTATCAAGCTTGCGCTGCAGTGGCGCCCAGTTCCCACGTCATGTTCCTGCACACTGTGGCGGGCATGTACAGGCGAGCCAGAATTGTCACGTGCAGCCGTGCAGCATGTGTCACATTGCTTGCCTGACAAGATCGACGGGTACGTCGAAGGCGGCCTCGTTGCGGTAGTCGTGCAGCTCGCCTAGGGAGGCGAGGAGCGCGTCAATGCGGCCGGTCAGAAGCGCCTCGTCGCCGCTGAAGTCGCCAACTGTCGCCTGGAGTTCGTAAACCTGCGCAATGACGTCGGAATGTTCAAGCTTCGTGCTCCAGGCTGAAAGTTAGGCCTTGCAGCCGTGGGACTGTCACCGCTGCGTGCACACAGACCATTGTTGTGCCAGTAAAGCCCTGTGCCAGCAAGTTGCCGTGCACTGTAGTTGCAAGACGCTCGTTGGCTACTTCGGCTCGATCTGTGCGTGTCACGCATGGTTCTCCCCGAGGAGCGAGCTCTGGCTGGCTGTTGGTCACCTTCTGCAGCGAGTCTTTGATGGCAGTCTTCAGGCCCTGGCGGGGATCGGACATGTCATTGTCTCGGTCCAAAGCCTACAACACGTGGATGAAGCTCCTTCAAACCAGTTCTGATGTGAAAAACGCTGGGATCGTAGAAGAGATGTCAACGATTAGAGAAGACTGAAGCTACAACCGCCGCGACGTGCGGTGCGACCACTAGTCAAGCTTCGCAGCGATAGCTGCAGGCTGATGCAACGTTTCTACACCCATTTTGAGAACTGCATGTGGCTCGCTCGAGTGTGCACCAGGGAAGCACCGCGCTGGGCTCCCATCATGGTAGTCCCGCTTCCTGCATCCCCACGGGCCGCATGCTGTGCGTGCTAAGGCTCAGCGCTGCAGTTTCACTTTGCGCTCTGGCGCGTTGCAGACTCCGCTTTGCTCCTCAGAAGCCTTTGAGAGCATGCACGGTAACAGATGCGCAAATGCCACGTGTTTGGTGTGGTTGGATCGCAACGTTCAGCCTGAGCAGGTGCCTCGACACGGCACGGGGCTGCTAGTCCCGAGAAGCACGCCTGCACGGTGGGCTCGCTTGTTGTGCCTGGCTGCCGAGCTGGCCTATTGCATGGATCCTTCCTGCTCGTGAGTTTGAAATTTGCAAGCCACCTCTGGGCCAGAGGCTCTGGCGCTCTAACACGCCTCCAAAAACGCGCACTCCGTCGGAAGCGTTCCCCTCAACGTCGGTGGATCTGGTTCTGCAGGAGCGACGCAAGTAAGCTAAACATCTGGAGAACGTAGCATACACCTGCCGAGCATGATGGCAAGTCCGAAGAAGCAGTCAGCTGAGGCTGGCACCCGGGCAAAGGACGATGGCGGCTGGTCATTTACTCGGTATGCCAAAAAGCTGCTTGGCGGGCGGAGCAGCGCCGTGGGCACACCCCGTGGCTTGCCAGCGCTGCCGCCCGCCAAAAGGCAGCGCACAGCGTCGCCGGAGGCCCTGGTGACAGAAGGAGCCGCGGCCACTGCAGCCTCGCCAGCCAGTAGCAGCCAGGACGACGACGAGCCGACGCCTACGGGACCGGCCGCTGACGACTCGCCGGCCAGCGGCAGCGGCCCTGGCGGCATGCAGGACGCCGCTGACTCACCTGGGCCGCTGCAGCCCGCTGAGCCGCTGCAACACGACGCCGCGGCTGAGGCGTCGCAGCCGCTGCAGGCTGGCGACAGCGCAGTGGACACGTCAGAGTCGGACTCAGAGTCAGGCGAGTCTTCAGACGAGGCAGACGACGAGCCCTTGCGCACGCCGTGTGGCAGCCAGGCGGTGTCTTCGCAGGAGCTGACGCAGCCCGCAACGGCGGCCGGCAGCGAGGGGGCGACGCAGGCTTCCTCGCCGCCGCTGGCTCAGCCTTCCCCAGCAGCGTCGGACGCGGCTGTCGCGCAGCTGCCGCGGCAGTCGCCCCCGCAGGCGCGGCAGCCATGCGCCACGGACACCGCAGCCGCACGCCCTCCCTCCAAGACGGCGACGGCCGCAAGAGCATCAGCGAGAATTGCGGCAGCGTCAGCCGCGGCGGCAGCGTCAGCCGCGGCGGCAGCGTCAGCCGCGGCGGCAGCAGCAGCCCACCCGCAGCAGCAGGGTGGCTGGCACCCGGCGTTGACAGCGGCGACACGGGCCATGCGAAATGGGCCAAAGTGGAAGCCGTCGCCACACCGCAGAAGCGCGCCGGCCACGTCCCTGCCGGCGCCAACCGGCTGGCACCCGGCGATCGTCGCGGCCACGCATGCGATGCGCGCACAGTCTCGGTCGCCAGTGCAGCCGCCACGCCCGCCGACGCAAAGTCTGCAGCAGCCGGCTGCCCAGGCGCCTGCAGCCGCAACTGGTCGTCGTTCGGCGCCGGCCACCGTGCCCGCGCGGCAGCCCCAGCCGCAGGCTAGCCCTTCCGCAGGAAACAGCCAGCAGAGCTGGCCCCTGGCGGTGCTGCGCCCTGCGCCACGACAGACTCCGGCATCGCCACCGTCCACCAACCGGCTGACCCGGCTGCCCACTGTGCACCAGGAGCCCCCCAGCCCCCTGGCGGCAGCCGGTGTGCTGGAGGCGGTCGCAGCTGCAACCTGCTCGCCCCAGGCGGCGGCAGCAGACTCACACCGCACGGCATCGAGCAGCAGCCAGCAGGAGGCAGCTCCAGGAGATGCTGCCGCCCCTCCTGCTGCGCCGCAGCCGGGGTCCGCATCTCCGGCCGCTTTCCAGGCCGGCAACGTCGCCGCCGCTGCGGCACAGCCAGCGCCGGGCGGCATGATCCTGCCAAGGCCTACATCCAGAGGGGCCATAGCAGCTGCTGCGCCGGCCACCTCGGAGCCCCCCGCGGCAGCTGCATCAGCGCCACAGGCTGCTGGCGGCCCGGCGGACCTCGAGACAGCAGCGCAGCAGGCAGCAAAGGAGGCTGAGGCAGCGCAGGCAGAGCAGGTGGCGGCTCTGGCGGAGGTGGCGGCAGCGCAGGCGAAAGCGCAGGCAGCCGCCCAACGGGCCGAGAGGGCAGCGTGGTTGTCAGCGCAGGCAACTGCGGCAGCTCGGGCGGCGACGGCCCTCCAGGTGCCAGCTACTGCTCCGGCTACGGCAGCAGCGCGGCCGCAGCCGCTGTCGCCCGGGCCACGCGTTGCGGCGGAACAGCCCCAAGCCGCGCCGCAGGTCCCCGTGACGCCGCCATCGGCCAAGAAGCTGACTCGGCTGCCCGAGGCGCACCAGCGGCAGATGTCGCCAGCGCAGATTCGGGCGTCGCCTGTACGGCCGCGCTTGCAGCAGCAGCAGCAGCAGCAGCAGCAGCAGGTGGCACAGGCGGCGTCGCCGACCGCTGCGGCGGCCGCGCAACCGGCTAACAGGTCAGCGCCCCTGGCGCTGCATCGGACGCACCAACCAGCGCGGCAGCAGGCCGAGCGTGCAGCAGGAGGTGTCCCGCCGCCACCCGCGGTGACCCCGCAGCAACAGCCAGGGCCGCCGCCACAGCTGCCAGCCCCGCCGCGGCAGCCGGCCCAGCCGCCAGCGACTCAGGTCACAGCCGCGCAGCCGCAAGCTGCACTGCCACTGCTGGTCCCTGCACCAATGGGGCAGGGTACCGGGCCGGGCGCCGCGGATCCGCCACCAGCAATGCCGCAGGTGAACTGTCTCTCGGCTCGCCCTGTGCTCAAACCTGCATGTGATGGTCATGTCGCTGTCGCTACTGATTGCGCCGACATGTATACGTTTGCAGTCAACGTACACACCAACTTCGGAGCGACCTGCATATGCCCGATCGCACCTCGGCATACACAGCTGACGATTCTGCAACACCTTGTATCGCAGCCGCAGCGACATGAGGATGGCGGGCTGTGGGTGCCGCGCAATGCGACACCACAGGACGGAGGCCAGTACGCATACAGCATGCTCAGCGAGGTGCGCTTGCGCCTGTTGCGCAGAGTTTGGAGTGTGGGATCCCACAAGCTATATTTAGTTTAGTTTAGTTTAGGGTAAACCCTTGGCGTGCGTTCTGTGGCGCCCCCTCAAGTGTGCAGCCTGTTGGATCATCGGCTTGTAGACACGTGTGATGCTCGCATGGACGCCGCAGCTTACCGTCGTCAGCGCCTTCTGCACGTGTGTACAGGATTCGTAATCAATCACTTCCAGCCCTGGCGCAGGTGGGCAAGTTCAGCGGGCGCCACTGCCACGTCTTCGCCATTGTGGCTGAAGCCACGTTCCCGCGCCGCAGCCGTGGCACAGGTTTCCCTTCCATCTGCATGCTCCTTGGTCCTCCTTGTGCGTTGATCCGCAATTCGAAGCCGATAACCATCCTCTGAAGTCCATTCTGAAGGTTGGTCATGCAGCACCTGGTTTCTGTTGCTGAACGGCTGCACCGGTAGACATAATGTGTTGCTGTTGGCAGTGGTTTCGTACGATTTTCTGGCTGATTTCCATTGCGGTTTCCGCCCACGCCGGTGCTTGTTCTGAAACGGATGCCTCGCCTGTCGCTGAGACCCCAAGACCCTCAAATCGTCCTGCTGCAGACTGGGTGATGAACTTTGTGCTGGTGGACCCGTCGACGCAGCAGACGCCGGGCCTGGAGGACGGCATAGATTTCATCCTTTTCGGCGCGGAGGCGGCGCTGCCGCGCGTGCAGCGCGCCGGTGACATCATCCGCCTGCACCGCGTCAAGGTGCGCTGCCCGGTTGTGCGACGAGAGAGTTGACTTGACCACCCTGTACTGAAACCAGCACAGAACTGCTGCACCCTGGCTCCATGCTCCGTCCGTCAGCTGTACGACTGTCTTGCTGCTTCCTTTGCGCATCTGAACAGCCTCGCCTCATTGATGCCCGCTGAGTGGTGCGCTGCACATCTCCATGGCTTGCGCCGCATGTGGCAGGTGTCCGCTTCGGAGCTGGCTGGCTTGTACATTCACGTTTGCTTTGAGCGTGTGCTCGCTGATGTGCAGGGGGACATGTACCGCGGTAAGCCGCAGCTCAGCGGCAAAGTGGGTCCGGGGTCTGGCCTCTCCTACTGCCTGTTCCAGGGCAACATGCAGGTCAGTTTGATCCTTACGTTTGTGGGTCGGCCGCCGCATGAGGGCCCCACATGGGAGCGGCTGGTCATGCTGTACTCGACTCACGTTTGCACCCCTCACGAACAGTCTCGTATCCACCTACGCAGACGCAAACGATTTCCACCGCAATCTGAACACAGGGCCCGCTGGAGCCGTACGCGCACTCGGGGCGCTCGCACGCATTCCACGCCGACTCCGACGGCGTTCTCCTGGGCATCCAGCGGGACTACCGGGCGGGGCTGCAAGGAGGCATCGGGCGCAGCAAGTACCTGCGAAAGGTCCGGGACGTGGAGCATGGCACCTTCTTCGACTGCGTCTGCCAGGTGAGACGCATGCATCATGCGGTTTGTTGCGGTTTGTTCAGCGGCCACTCGCCTCTGATCGTCTCATGTGTGCCTTCCTCATTCTCAGCTGGTGGCATGCGCAGGACCCCTTCTTCAGACTGGCTCTTTGAATTTGGATTGACTATTACTTGTGGCGCCCGACCCAGTGTGCCATTCTGCAGCAGCCACAACGGATGTTAAAATGCGGCTCAGTCTGTCTTATTGGCGCCCCAGGTGCTGGCGGTGCGCCGGACGGGCAATGCGGGGGCGGACTCCAGCCCGGCCGCCGGAGGCGCCGGCGGCACAGGCGCCGGCGTGCTCATGTTCGTGTGGGACGGCACCGACGCCATGCCGCTGCACCCCGGGTGAGGCGCAGCAGCAGTGTCGGTTTTCTGCATGCAATCTCTTATTATCATACGCGTTGCCTCGTCACTCCAACATTGAACACTGGTCATGTTTGTGTGCGCAATGCTGTTTCATGCAGGTCACAGCATACTGGAAGGGTACGGTCACGCTGCAATGTCCGTTGTGATGCAGGCTGACGACGCAGGTGGACGTGCAGCCGGCGCCAGCCGGCGGCGATCCGCGGCCGCCGCAGCCGATGCAGCTGCCGGAACACCGCACCCGCCACTGGCTGACGCCGGAGGTGAGTCCAGTGTGGTCGGACATGTGTTCTACTGCGTTCGGGCCGGCTTGTGTGCCATCTGTTGACAGGCATGCGTCTGCAGACTATACCCCTTGCAGCTATACCCCTCCCCCTCCCCCTACAAAAGAAGTGCAGGAGCACACTTCGGCTGCATCTCACGGGGTGCACTCCAGCCCTGGAGTGTCCCTTGCAGAGCCTCTCTCGGCTCAGATAAAACGACCTCAGCCCGCTGGGGATGCGAGTTTCAGAATCTCGATGTCACTGCAGGAGCTTGCAGCCATCGGCGATAACATGCCGCCGCTGGGCACCGCACTGCCCGTCTTTGTGGCTGCGGAGGTCACCCGCCGCGACTGCGGACAGCTACTGCTACCGGGTGCGCCGCTGTGATCCTGCTGTGTATCGTGTTCCTGATGGCCTTGGCGCTCTCTCAGACGAGGTACTTCAGCTGCCATTGGACTCATGCGGCTCGTGACCCTATACAGCGGCAAGCTCCTAACAAGCACATCCTGTCGCCGTCAATGTCCCGATTCTCCTTTCTTCGCATGCTGCACTGCTGACGCCGTTCACGAATGTGTTCGCAGGCGCCTGGGTGAAGATGCGCAATGTGGGGGCCTTCGTGACGCAGGGGCAGCTGCAGTGCGCCTTCCACGTCGGCTCCAAGTGGACTCCCTGGTACGACACCGCCGACACCCTTACAGAGGACGCCCAGCGGCGTGCTGCCAACAACACCGCGGGTGCGCCCAGAACTTCCAGGACACTTTGAACAGATCAAGGCAGCATGACGGTGTCGTTTGACATGCACGGTGCAGGTATGCCACCAGAGCGCGTCAAATGCAGTCACGCAGACGTTCCAAGCTTGCACTGCAGGCTGGGCGCCGGCAGACAAGGAGGAGTGGGCATCAGTCACGCCGCACCAGTCGCAGCCCTTCCGCACCCTCCGCCAGGTGTCGTTTGCAGCCGTGGAGTTACAGCGTCGTGTATCGTCGCTGACTGCATTGGGTCGCAACCTATGGGTCCCTTCACAAGCCTGCCGCCTTTCCCCGGCGTACTGGAACCACGTGCGCTGCTGGCAGCTGTGCCTGAAATTAAAGGGCTCTGCTCCGCATGACACCCGCACATTCAGGGCCCAGCTGCCATCCCCTCTGACCCACTGCCTTGCACCGGCGCGACAGGTGCTGGCGAACGCGGCAAGGGGCAGGATCTCGCGGGACCGCTGCCTTGTGCGGCTCACGGAGGTGGTGCCGTCGGACGCCGCGGAGCTGTGCCAGCGGGACGACAACGACGACGGCGGCGATGAAGTCGCAGGTGCGCAGCCTGGCGGTGCTATATGACAGCATCACATAACCTGAGGGGAAGAACTATGCATACTCAAGGAACTTATGACGTGATACCAGGGGGAATATAATTGTAGCAGGGTTTCTCACGGACTGCCTCAGTGAGTCCTGCAGCATCGGAATCGGGGAGCCGTGGCAGCACGAGGCTCAGTCGCGACTGTTCCTTCACGAATGAAGCTGGGCACAGCTGTACATGCAGAGGATTTGCTGCAGGTGCGTGAGAATACTGCTAACAACAGGCCTGTGCAGACGGATCCAATCGGAGGGCAGAAGCAGTCCAAACCCTGCCACTGCTTCCCGCAGGCCAGCGGTGGGTGTACGGCGCGCAGCTCACGGTACAGGACGCGACGGCGGAGCTGACGCTGCTGCTGTACGACGCCGGCGGGCGCTTCTTCGGCGGCTTCGCGCCCCGTGACCTGGCGGCGGACGCCGATGCGACGACGGCGTTGCGGCGCACGATGGCGGCGCTGCAGAATGATGTGCCCGAGCCCAGGTGCTGATGCATTTCCTTATGTGTTCCTGAAGCGGGCTCCTGACACAACGCTGAGAGTTCAACTTTGGCGGCTGGGGGCTGCCTGTCGCACGACATCGCACGACATCGCACGAATGTGCAGGACGCCTGCAATTGGGGATGTCACAGCCATCGTGTCGCCGATGTGTATCAAATTGCAAATGCACATAACCCGCTGCAGGGAGGGCGGCGCCTGGATGGAGGTGGCGATCAAGACGTTTTACCATGACAGCGACGACGACGAGAACCATGACCCCGCAAAAAAGCGGGCAGTGCACATGCTGTGCGACACCCGTGTGGCCAGGGCGCTGCGGCCGCGCATCGGCGATCCCCCAGCGGCCTAATCTACGCGACAGCAAGCCGACACCGCAGTCGCTTGTTTTGCTTTCGCTGACCCCTTCAAGGGGTGCACGTCCTCAGCGTTGGCGCTGACGTGCGGAAGGAATACCTGAAAGCAAACGGCCGCCATGAGCAGTAGGCGCTGACGGCCGGCCTTCCGGATGCATGCACGCTAGAACTTGAGCCAGGGCTTGAAACCTGTTGTGAGAAAGAATGAGCTGCCCGCAGCCAGACATGACGTCACCCCTCAGTCAAATCACGAATGCGCAGCTGCACCAGAATGCGCGGTTTCGCATTCTGCATAAAAATCGCCGCGTCCGGCCGGCGCAAGTCTGCTGCAATCGCTGCATCAAAGCCTCCGCTTGGGAACCTCGGACGTTCCGCTTGAACTGCAGCAGCCTCCGGGCAGCGCCAAGGTCGTTGAGCAGCTGGATCGTCGGTGAGCAGCTGGGTCCCTGGCGCAGAACAGGCCAGCGTTGCCGTCAAGTCCTGTCATCAGCACCTGCATCGCCAAGGTAACGTTCAGTTCATGAACTGGTGCTTGCAGGCCGCATGGTCACCGCGCTCTTCGTGGAAAGTGCCTCTGGACTCGAGCGTTTCAGCAATAGGCTGTTATCGCCGGTGTAAGCGAGCCTTGCAACCCCTAATCAGCGACTTCATGATCTATTCGAATACTATCCGGCGTCTGTGGCTTGCAGGCGGCTCAAGTGCGGATCCCAGGGCCTCGACCAGTCCGCACAGTGTTCCATTGCCGCGGCAACAACGAGCTGTCATGGCGCTCGACATCCTGCGCGTCGTGCAAATCATGTGGGCAGTGGGAGACGTACTGCTGACGGGCGGAGCCTTTGCGCTGCTGGGAATTTACGGCGGCGATCAGGGCCGCAACTGCCGCCGTGGCGGCCTCACCCTGTGGGTGCTGTGCGGCATCGCGCCGATGGTGCTCTACGTAACAGGTATGGAAATGTTCAGAAGAAGGCATGCTCGGCTGCATGAAGCACATACTGCTGCGCTCGGAAGATTTCGTCAGAGTCGATCATTGTATGGCGTCCCGGATGCGGTGCAGTGACAGGCTGGCACCAGGATGGCAACAGACAAATGACGGTATCCTGCTCTGTGTCTGCAGGATTCGTGATCACAGCCGTGTCGAGGCAGCTGGACAGCCGGCACCCGGCAAACTGGAAGCTTTTGACCATGTTTGCAGCGGCCAATAACATCACGATTGGTGGGCGCAAAATTCATGTTGGCTTCAAGCCGCCATGTTGTTGACTTTGTTGCCCGCTTTCATTGTTTGGAAGGATCACTGTTCCACCTACAAGCCTTACTTGCCTTCAGGTCTCCTGTATCAGCACCGTGTGACGCCTTGCGGCTCGACAGTGACAACGGTGCGATTCCATTCTCTTGTGTATCTCGTGTAAGGTCTTTGTGGCGTGAGCAGCATGAGCGCACCAACATGCTGGGCAGCTTGCTGCCAGCTCCGCGATGATGGATAGCCGCCAGTGCGCAGGTGCTGTTGGCGGCATTCGGCGCGATGCCAGTGTGGGGCGCGCTCATCAAGCAGCTGGTCAAGGCGTCCGCCAATGGCCAGAAGCGGCAGTTTGGGGCGGAGCGCTACCAGCAGGACTTCGCACCCGTCGGCGCGATGGCGTCGGGCCTCGCGGGCAAGCGGTGACATCCGACATGATCAAGCGTTGACGGAGCCCAAAGCCGCGGGCTCTGGCTGTAAGTTCTAGGCAGCAGCAACGATGGGATGACAACACCAGTGTGGCGGCATCTGTACAGAAATGGGTTGCGGAACATGCAGTCGCTGCTGTCAGGCGTGATCAGGATCAAGGCGTGAAGGAGAGGCTGATGGTTCCAGGTCTGAAAGAGTCAAATTGTCGCTTGGCTCTCCGTTGCGGAACACGTTCCTGGTGTGGAAAGTTACTGTCAAGAAATGCATGCCCTTTCCGCATGCGCAGCGCATGTGCGGCATGTCAGTCCATGCACTTGATGTCTGGACGAAATCAAACATGCACTGAGACCTAGAGGACAGACATCGGAAGGCAGTCCAGCTGTCACATTTGTCGTGGTCATCGAATGCGAGTGAGCGGCAGTTCCAGCGATCCTGCACTGCCTGCATGAGCAGCCCGAAACACAACAGGGCGGGCAAATCGAAGCATGCCTCTGTTACCGGCCCGCAGGACTAATAGCACAGAACTCGCGCACGGCGGCTTGCCGAAGCGTCACTCTTCGTGTCCAGAGAGCACGGTTTGCGCGGCTCCCAGAGCAAATTTAAAACGCCCGACCCTCGACTCTTCCCCTAGGTCCACCGTGCGGCCGTCCTTGGCCCGAATCTGGATCGGTGACTGGCACTGGCAAGCGAGAGGCTGCTGCGGTAGCAGATGGTCGGCGCTCCCCTGCTTGTGCGGGGTGGCCGGCTTGACACAATATCGATCGGCCGCCAGCCTCTGCAAGTCGGGAGCTCTCGCAGCAGCGGGGCCCGTCCGCGATGTGATTGCCACAAATACAGCAGCCTTTGCAGCCCGCCTAGGCCGGCGCAACCGCCTGGCATGCGCTCCACGGGAGCGCGGCAGCACCTGAGGTACATTCGGCGGCGCCCATGTATGCACATGGCCTTGCATGAGCATGATGTGCCCATTTGTTGTTGTTTGATTATCGTCAACCTCAGACGCACAGCCTGCTGCCTCTTCGAATCCAGTGTCACAGCATCCCTGCATGCCGGCAGCCGGCGGCACCAGCAGGAGCTGTCCGCATGGCGGAAAGGGACTGCGGCGGGCGCGACCTACACTGGGGAGAATGCCGACATGCCGACGGTGGGCGTCCTGGGCGGCGGACAGCTGGGCAAGATGCTCGCCACCGCCGCGGTGAGTTGCGCGCCGGCAACTGCCTGCAGCTGCATGTTCAGACAGCTCAACATGATCACGCCACAGCATCACAGCACAGCTTGGCAACTGGTGCTCTCGTTTCATGCCGAGGGTGGGACGCTAATAGGTGTGCGGCATGCGACAGAATGAAGGGGCGCCTGACTCTCTCTGGAGGGCGTGACATGGCATGAACCACGCCGCAATTCTCAGTGTGCCAAAACGCTCGGAGACGGTCGTATCAACGCCCCTTTTGGCACCCCGATCCGCAGGCGCAGCTGGGCGTGCCCATCCGGGTGCTGGACCCGACGCCCGGCTGCCCAGCCTCTGTTGTCGCGGCGCAAACGGAGGGCAGCTTCCGCGACGGTGCCGCTATCGCAGCCTTTGCCGCCCGTGTGGACGTGCTGACGGTGGAGATCGAGCATGTGGACACGCGCGTGCTGGCAGAGCTGGAGCGGGGGGACGCCTGCAGCGTGCACCCCAGCGCCTGCACGCTGCAGATCATCCAGGTGTACTGAACATAATGGCCAGACACGCATTCAGGGATGATGTAATGCCGTGTGGAGCGGTAGAGCATGTGGTTACCTGCTGCGGAGTTGGCCTTGTATGCTGCTCAACGAGATGTCGGGTCTCACGTGATCGGGGGGTTTATGTGATCGGGCATGTCATGCTTACCTCGAGTGGTGTGCAGGACAAATTGCGGCAAAAACAATTCTTTGCGGCGGCCGGGGTGCCACTGCCAGACTTTCGCGGCATTGAGAACGCGGGCGACCTGGCCGCGGCCGCGGCGGAGTTCGGCTTCCCCTTCATGCTCAAGTCCCGCACGTGAGTGGCCCAGCCAGCGCCGTCCGTGATGGTATTCTCGGCGCAAAAAGCATTTGACTGGGGCCAGGTGGCTGGCAGCTGCGCTGCACAGCTGCACAGAACACAGCCGGAGCTGCAGCGTGACAGCCTCTGGCGGTTGCCGCGTGGCTGAGCTGCTGCAGTTGCACCGGCTGCCGGCAATCATCACTGGAGCAGGCAGGTGGCAAAGCAGCAACCGGGTACACTGCGCGTGCAGGCTGGCGTATGACGGGAAGGGCAATGCGGTGGTGCGGGAGGTCCAAGGCGCGGCGGCGGCGGTCGACTCGCTGGGCGGCTATGGGCAGGGGCTGTACGCCGAGCGGTGGGCGCCCTACGTCAAGGTGGGAAGAGGTTAGGGACGTGAAGGTATATGTGACAATTGGCTGCGCCATGTGTGACGCACATGGCTCGCAGCTCGGCAGCGGGCAGCGGTGTTTGCGAGCTCTAATGGTGCCTCGACTGTGGCGACGAGTGGATCCAGCAGGCTTCAACGCCAGCGGCACGCGTTGACTCGCACTTGCTGGATTTCGGGCCAGGTGAGGCGACCAACAGATCGGCTCGTGTTCCGAGCCGGCATCCCCGTGACCCTTCTGTGAACACCTGTGCAGGAACTGGCGTGCATGGTGGCACGGGGGGCGGACGGCGAAACGCGCGCCTTCCCTCTAGTGGAGACGGTGCACCGCGACAGCATCTGCTGGGTGACGGAGGCGCCGGCGCACGTGCCGGCGCAGGTGAATGAAGCCGCGGCGCAGCTTGCGGAGGCCGCCGTCAACGCGCTGGCAGGTTCGGAGCTGCTGAGCCGCTCCGATGCGCTTGTCTTTTCTGCCTGCTTCGTGTCGGCGGCGGCCTCCGCTGGGGACAGGCGAACCCTAAACCCTAAACCCTAAACCCATGGGCACGGGTGGCGCCGCCACAGACAGTCCTGGCACCAGAGTCGCTGCATCAAGTCCGCTGCTGGCTTGCCGTAGCCGGTCTGCCGAGTTTTCGAGGCCCATGAGCAACGCTGGATGATTGCTTACGGTGCAGGCGCGGGCATCTTTGGCGTCGAGCTGTTCCTGCTGGAGGACGGGCGGCTGCTGCTGAACGAGGTGGCGCCGCGGCCGCACAACTCAGGCGCGTTCCAGCCACTTTCATCTGATGTGTGTGCGTTTCGGATGGCCGTCTCCAGCAGTTGTGGCAGTCGCGCCCTGTCTCATTCTGCACGTGCGTGTGGGTGATGCATAGCATGCTGGCCTTCACGCTGCCTTCCGCAAACCCTATAGTGCGACTAGAACGTGTGAAGCTTCATTGGCGCAGGGCACTACACCATCGAGGGGTGCAGCACCAGCCAGTACGAGCAGCACCTGCGGGCGGTGCTCGGCTGGCCGCTTGGCGCAACAGACCTCAAGGCGCGCTCCGTTTTAGGGTTTAGGGTTTAGGGTAAAATTGGCGCCGCGTCAGCTTGCTGTTGCTGCAGGATCATGCCTGCAGGGATCCGCGCCAGCTGGATTTGGCACTCCGAGTGTGTGCTGCATGTCAGGACCAAGCCCGTCGCGCCACTTGGGGCTGCCTGCGTCACGCTGGAAGCCGAATGCCCAGCGCTGAGCTTCCCGCCTCGTGCAGGTGGGCAGCGCAATCATGCTCAACCTGCTGGGCGAGGGCGGCGGCGCATCGCCCACACAGACCAAGCTCCAGCTGGCCCTGCAGGTGCAGCACCTTGTAGGGCAAACAGGCGTCATCCTTTTCTGCATGCTCCTTTGGAGCCACTCGCCGGTGCTTGACGCTGCTGGCTGAGTGGGGATGACGATGTGCCACCTGCTACTGTGAACCCCCGTCGCTTGCTGAAGTACCAAAGCGACACGACAAGCGGGACAGCACCCCTCCAGCTGTGAGACCTCATACCTTCTGTCCGTGCGCAGACGCCCGGCGCGGCGGTACACTGGTACGGCAAATCCGGCATCGCGCCCGGCCGCAAGGTCGGGCACGTTACCATTACGGCGGCCACGCCGGAGGAGGCGCGCTCGCGGCTGCGCGCCATCGATCCCGAGGCGGCGGACGCGCTGGCGGCAGCGTCCGGCGACGGCGGCGCAGCTGTCGGCGGCGGCGGCGGCGACGGCGGCGCCGATGGCAGCACTCGCAGCCCGCCGCAGAAGGCAGCAGTGGCAGCAGAGCGGCCACAGGTGGGGCCTGGAGTGCTGCCAGACCAGAGCAACGCCGGGCTGTTTTGTCAGTCAAACTGCAAGAGAAACAGCCTGCCTGCTGCTCAGAACACTGCATGCATACATGAACAGGCCGTATCCAAGCAAAAAAGGGATGAACCTCAACACAGCCGTCTTCTGCTGGCCAGGTGGGCATCATCATGGGCTCGGACTCGGACCTGCCAACGATGCGCGCGGCGGCAGAGGCGCTGCGGGACTTTGGCATCCCGTGCGAGGTGACCATCGTCAGCGCGCACCGCACCCCCCAGCGGCTGGAGGAGTACGCCCGCAGCGCGGCAGACCGCGGCCTCAAGGTACCTGTGGTTTAGGGTTTAGGGTTTAACCCTAACTTCCGGACCCTGTCCTTCGAATAGCTGGCTGGCTGGCCGGCCGGCCGATTCGCGGGCTGGCTGGCTGAGTACCAGTCGCTGGGATTGCTTGGCCCGGCACAGCCGCGTCACTGCATGCCTGCTGCCTACACAACGACGCCGCCTCAGTCTCCACCTCGGTCTCCAAGGCGGCGGACCAGTCCATTAGTCAGGCAATGACCACCCCCAGGTGAATCTCGTTCACCGCCACTGCCCGCGGCAGGTCATCATCGCGGGCGCGGGCGGCGCGGCGCATCTGCCGGGCATGGTGGCTGCCGCGACGCCGCTGCCGGTGGTCGGCGTGCCGGTCACACCCAAGGGCGCCCACCTCGATGGCATCGACGCCCTGCTGTCCATCGTGCAGGTGTCCTTTGCTTGACGTTTGCAAGCTTGCAACTAAGGTTTTGTGGTCACCGCGCCCCTGGATTTCCGATGCGAGTGTGGCCATGCTGCTGGACTTAGACAATTTCTTGCACATTCAAAAGCCGGGGGGCCGACGTTCAGCGTTGTGCATTTGGCGGCAGATGCCGAAGGGCGTGCCGGTGGCGACAGTCGCGATCGGCAACGCCGCCAATGCGGGGCTGCTGGCGGCGCGCATTCTGGTGGCGGCGGACCCAGCGCTGCGGCAACGCATGGAGCGCTACCAGGCGGACATGAAGCAGACGGTGCTGGACAAGGCGGCGCGGATGGAGGCGGTCGGCTGGGAGGACTACTGAGCCGGCGGGAAGGATTCCTGAGCTGCGGAGCTGCCAGAGAGAAGGGTGGGCAGCACCAGCGCATACTCACGCAGACGTGACGCCATACCAACATCGACAACGCTGCCCAGCTGCCGTGTCCATAGTCAGCTAGGCAGGTCTACAGGAAAACAGTATCGGAACAATAGCAGAAGGGGGTTCCTGGTGCAAAGTCGATCTACTCGCCCGGGTCCCCACACTGTGAGAAACGCTTTGGTGCTGCCGCCGCCAGCAGTGATGAGCGCTGTCCAAGTCCAACCGTGGCCGAGTGCCAGCTAGGTAGATCTAGGCTTGTGTACTCACGGGCTGCACACGTGCGCACACAAGCACAAGAATCGCAGTCGCAGGGTGACGTGCGGCACGCTATTGCTTTTTTGGTGTGGAAATGGTGTGGAACAGCAAGCTAAGTTTAGTCGGGTTGTTGTTTTGTTACATGAATTCCCCAAAACGCTATCTGGCAGTTTATTCTGGCGGCGAAAGGATCTCGGGCATAGCATGGCGCCCGACCTCTCCACCCTTCTTCGTGCCGCGGCAAGCTTTCAAGGCTCAGAAAATCATCGAACCTCTGCAGCAGAACTGGAGTTGCCTGGCTCAAAACACATGCAACCCTCCAGTGTCGAAGCCCAAAGCAAATTCCAACTGTGTGGCCACACATGCAGTTCCGACAGTCGGCCGACTGACCGCCTGCAGATGCCGCTGCCTCCGCAGATCATCTGCCGTCAATGATATCACATGCACAGCACCGCCAGGAGGAGGGTATACAAGCGCGTGTCCGTAAACTGCTGGTGGTGCTTGAATGTGCATCTGCGTTGCGCTGCACACGGCCTGGCACAGCCGCGAGCAAAAACCCTAAACTCGGCTTCCAGCTGCCATCGCGGATGACTGTTGACGATTTGAAGCCACTGTGCTGCCACTCTCCACGAAAGCCGCCACCGCTGCCACTCATTTCTTCTTTTCATCAGTGAGCGCCGGCGCCGGGCGAATTGCCGCTCCCAGCTGCTCCAGGGCCGATCGCGTCTGGCCCTGTAGCAAATCCACCTGGTGCAGCGCCTGTGAACACCAAGCGTGGCCAAGGTCAACACGCAGTTCAGAGAAGGCGCATGCAGCATTTGCGGCTCGATTTCGGTGGTGAGATTGCAACGGCAAAGCCGCCAACTGGCCATGTGCCGCGAAAACGCGAAAGAGTTTCTCACAGCAAGCAGTGATCGTACTGCTCGACACATTTTGCGAGCTGCCATAATGGGAAAAAATGACGAGGCACGTGAGAGCGGACTGCCATGAGGGACCACCTTTTCAACGAGTTTAGGGTTTAGGGTTTAGGGTGCAACGGCAGCGCGGGTCGCATAAAGCCCGGCAGAATGAGGCAGGCGAAACAGTGTTTCAGAGTTCGGAGGATTGATGTGTGCAAGTCAACAGGCGCGTTGCGTCCTGCATACCTCCAGGACGGGGCGCGACACCGCGGGGCGCATGAAGCCCGGCAGGATCTTGGCGCCCGTCTTTCCAAGGGCAAAACAACGACAGGGAGGAAACGGTGATGACTGTGAAAACAGGAACGCACTAAGTTCAATTCTACCAAGTAGAATTAAACCAACCACCTTTTGGTAGCAAGCTACCCGCAAGGTTGCAAGTTTAATTCTACTAAGTGGAATTGAACCAACTAACGCACCTCCTTGACGGGGCCCGGCAGCGCGGGGCGCATGAAGCCCGGCAGGATCTTAGTGCCGGTCACCGCGACCACCGCGATGCCAGCCAGCAGGATGTAGGGCGACAGCAGCAGGCTGCTGCCCACCAGAATGACGACGCTGGTCGCCACAGGGTGCGCCACTACCGCTGCACAGCAGGGGACATAAATATTCACGAGTAGAACGCTGTGGCATGCATGGGCGCTGTAACGGAGCTGCTGCTAGGCCAACGAGGCAACCCTAAACCCTAAACCCTAAATCCAAAACCGACCGCAGCTGTGCCACCTTGCATCTTGCAGCGGACTTTGTCCATGTCCTATACCACGACACCCCCATCCCAGACCTAGCGAGGGAAGTACACCGGATCCCCATTTGCCGCTACCTGAGATGGTGCTGAGGGCGGCGCCCCATACGCCGCCAGGCAGAGCTAGCGTCTGATTGGTAGTTAGTAGACAAGTAGTTAGTAGACAACTAGTTGCTTAATTGTCAAGTAGTCTCACCTGAGACTATGCCCGGTAAACCCTAATGGGGCCCCAGCCAAAGTTGTGGTGCGCGCCGCCAGACACAAAATCAGCAGCAAGCGCCTTCAGGCATGAGCTGGACTGGTGAGTGCATGCTATGTCAAGAGATCTTTCACCTGGTGGTGCCGTACCTGGTGCCGTGCCGGAGAATGCGCCCCACACGAGATTGGGGCTGCGGCGCCGCCAGGTACAGCGCAAGAGGAAGACCGCAGAGTGAACTGGATGGGAGAAACCTCATCAGCCGAAAAGTTTTACCTGACGCCGTGCCGGAGACGGCGCCCCAGACAAAGGTGGGGTTACACGCTCAGGATGAGAAGCAGCGCCAGCAAAACACATCACAGCGTTGGGAACACTGCGAGTTTGTCACCTGAAGCTGTGCCGGAGACGGCGCCCCAGACAAAGGTGGGGCTGCGCGCCGCCAGGTACAGGATGAGAAGCAGCGCCAGCAAAATGCATCACAGCGTTGGGAACGCTGCGAGTTTGTCACCTGAAGCCGTGCCGGAGACGGCGCCCCACACGAAGGTGGGGTTGCGCGCCGCCAGGTACAGGATGAGAAGCAGCACGGCCGGCACCACCACGAAGCGCACGCCCAGGCGCACGAGGCGTGGAATTGCGATCGCGAGGCCGCCGCCGACCACCAGGGCCGCCACCGGATTCTCCAGCAGGAAGCCCAGCACCTGATGAGAACATGGGAAGATTAACTTATTGAAATGAAAGCGCACGAGACGCGGTATTGCGATCGCGAGGCCGCCGCCGACCACCAGGGCCGCCACCGGATTCTCCAGCAGGAAGCCCAGCACCTGATGAGAACATGGGAAGGTTAACTTATTGAAATGAAAGCGCACGAGACGCGGTATTGCGATCGCGAGGCCGCCGCCGACCACCAGGGCCGCCACCGGGTTCTTCAGCAGGAAGCCCAGCACCTGATGACAACATGGGAAGATTCATTTATTGAAATGAAAGCGCACGAGGCGCGGGACCGCGATCGCGAGGCCGCCGCCGACCACCGGCGCCGCCACCGGATTCTTCAGCAGGAAGCCCGCCTCCTGATGCGGAAATAAGAGAAAGGTCGGTCAGCGGGTATGGTGGCCGAGGAGTATCAGAACCGCGACCTTGAGGCCGCCGCCGACCACCAGCGCCGCCACCGAATGCAGCCCAGGAGTGTATAATCACACCCCTTGAGGAAGCCCAGCACCTGCCACAGACGCAAATTTGGGCGCATCGAGCTGGAAAGCATTTTTGTAGGGTACAGTTTTACAAAAGCAAGTGCAGCGCTGTGCCAATGCGACCGCGTGCAGTGCTTTGTTGCAAGAACTGAGCGTTGCTGTCCGATTCAAACCCCGACAAATGCCGCAGGACACATGCGTCACACGAAGACGGAGCAGGCTTTTCCAACCGAGGCTGCACCTGGAAGGGATTGTCCAGCCGTGGCAGGCCATCAAAACGAGGCAGGCTCAAATCTGCCAGCACCAGCGGCGACGCCGCACACTGCTGCAGTGCCGGTCCTGCAGCCGCGCCTGGCATCGAGTTCAGTCCGCTCCCCCCGCCCTGCCGGTGCACCACACTGCGGGCTGGCATGCTGATGCCGTGCTGCGTCACTGCCGCTGTGGAGAACTGCTGCAGCTTCGCAGCGTGCACAGGGCCCGCCAGCAGCGCCGCGGCCGCAGCAGCTGCCGCCAGGCCGGTGGCTGCATGGCGAAAGGCTCCGCCATCCGCCTGAGCTGCGTCGTCTGCCTTGCCGCTGCTGCGGAACGCTGCAGTTGCCGTTCTGCGGTCCCGCGTGTCGCGGAAGCGCTGCGCCGATCTGCTGTAGCTGTCGCTGGTCAAGCGAGTGCTGTAGCTGTCGCTGGTCAAGCGGGTAGCGCCGTGCCCGCAGCTGGAAGTGCTGCTTCCTGACGCAGGTCTGCTGACGGACCCACCAAAAACCTGAGTGCAGGCGATTTGCAGGCCTCCAGCTGCTATCTGGCTACTCAGCGCTGGCGGCATGGCGCCCACTGACGTGCAGTAGTTGCAGGTGGAGTCGCGACCGTGGATATGTCTAACTGTTGTGCGGCTGATGTTGCAGGCAGCACCTGCATTCACACAAGATACTCTGAGTGATAATGCACTGGCACATGATTTGCAGCAGCACGTGTGGGGCAACTCGAAAGTGGTCCCGCCGCGATGTATGCGCAGTTCAACAGGAATTCGTGCATGTCAGAGAAATATGTATGTAGCGGTTTGCACCTGATATGTATGTAGCGGTTTGCACCCGAAGAGCTCTGGTGCAGGTGATGAGCGAATTTGAAATGGTTCACCGGGCGCCGGAGCCGTGATTGATCCAGCTCGGTCTAGCAGGTAAATAGACTGCCCTTGCGGGTTATGACAACTCACAAATCTCGCACAAATCTCGCGTTTGAGCCATTTGTGAAAGATTGCGTGCTTGATCATGCCGGAAAATCTTCCTGGGGACGCTCATGCTTCCGACACAAGCCTGCCGGACCAGCTGCCCGTCTGCAGTTTCCAACTTGCGCCAGACTCCTTGTGTCCAATTGCAGCACTGTTCGCGATTCCTCCTGGCACAATGCAGGCCGTTTAAGTTGCACAGCTGCACGTCTTGTGTGATCACACTCAGGTCCAGTTCCACCGTCTGACGCCACAAAAGGCAATCACAGAAGTCAATAGAGGAATACAGTATGTCAAAGCGAAGTGATCTGGGCTCGGAACGCCAGGTGAGCTTCATGCCTAACCCTTACCATGCACACGTGGCGCCTCGTTGTGCGGCACAGCATCACGTCCCTACCAAGCTGTTCTGACCTTTGCGTCGTTGTCGCATGCAGCAACTCCTGATGTTCCACGATGAGGCCGTCCGACAGCACGATCAGGTGACCGGTCGACACTGCCGCTGCTTGCGGTCCGCAGCTGCCTCGTGTTGTGCTGCCACAGCCCAGACTTTGTGACTTGCACGTCCTGACAGCGATTGTGCAATTGTGCGATCCATAACCACACAGCAATGGCGGATTCCCCCTGGTGTCGCCTCTGGCATGCATGCACCGGCCGTGCCGCAATTCACAGTGGGCCAGCCATAGTCACAGCCGCCCGCCAGCCGGCGCCCAAACCTGTTGTCTGGCGCCGCAGATCCTGGACGTGTTTGCGGCGGTGGACCGGCTGCACCTGGTGGATGCGCAGAGCCTGCGCAAGAGCGCCGCCAAGGCCAAAAGCGTCGGCGCGCCGCTGGTGTTCTCACTGTCCCGCGGCCCCAACAAGCCGGCGCACAAGGTGCAAAGATCCTTCCCGATGACGCTCTGGTTGCAGTACTGTCGCTTGCTGTTTCAAGCTCTGATCCCAGACAGGGGAGCCCCTCACGTCAGGTGCTGCCATCAATGTCAGGCTGCTGCCAGGCTTCAGGGTGTCGCGTGACCTACCGGCTGATGTCAAATGCCTGCGAGACGGACGCTGGCATGTGCAGGTGGACGCGGAACGGCTGATCCGGGCGCTGCCGAGGCACCTGGCGGCGTGCCTGCTGGGACGGCTGCCCACTGCGGAGACGGCCGCGGCGCTGTCCTCGTCAGTGGATTTGAGCGGCAAGTCGTGCGTGGTGCACCTGTGCGAGGGGCTGCGCCTGCTGGCGGCGCTGTGCGACATGGCTGCCCGCACACCCTCCCTGTGCCACGTGCTGGAGGTGAAAAATATGGCACTCCCTAAACCCTAAACCCTATGAAACGAACTCATGTGAGAGTCGAATGGCAGGCAGCTGGATTCGTCTGCCCCTGGTTCAGGCATGGCACATCCATGCGGCTGCATGAAGGGGCGGTTGGTATGGATTGCCGGCGCATGGCCTTCCAATCAACCCTACAACCCTTGCAGCAGCAGCTCAAGTGCATCGTTGGCGCATCGCAGGATGCTACGTTCCAGTGGGCTGTGAATTGCAACCGCATGCTGTTTGGCAGTCAGCTTGCTTGAATGACCTTTGCATTGCATACTGCCGCAGGACGCCACGTTCCGGGAACAGGTGGTGGACCTTGCGTTACTGGTGCTGGTCAGCATGGCGGGGCCGGACGTCGACGACGCCCTAAGGTGATTGAAGTCTGCCGCGCGCCTTGCTGGCTCACCTTCGCACCTGGGCCAGGGTCAGGGCGGCGCGGCCAAAGGACACAGCGCCGCTGCTGATGCAGGAGATTGCTGATGCAGGAGATTGCTGACGATGTTCTGATGCATCTCATGTAGTGGGAAATGCAGCACCGCCTCGTTCCGACCTTTGTTGTGTTACCCACTTGATAGCGCGGCGGCGTCACCGAGCGCGGCCGGTGCTGCGGCTGCGCTCGCGAGCTGGTGCGCGGGGCGCTGTCGGCGCTGGCGGCGGGCGCGGAGCTTGCCATCTTGTGCCCCCCCAAACCCGCTCACTGCTTCGTCCCGAACCTCGACGCGCTGTCCCTGCCTCTGCACAGCGCGGCGGCGTCGCCGACAATGCATGGCGCGGCGGCGGCGCTCGCAAGGGCGGAGCTGGTGCCCGGGGCGCTGTCAGTGCTGGCGGCGGGCGCGGGGCCGGCGGCGGTCACCCCTGACGGCGCCACCATCCAGCTGGGCGCCGGTGGCCCGGCGGGCCACTTTGAGGGCCTCGCCTCGCGGCTGCTGGGCCTGCTGGCGTCAGAGCCGCTGCTGGACGCCATGTTTGACGGTGCGCGGGTCTGCATGAAGGAGGGTCGAGTCTTGAAGATGTTTTGTGCGTGCTGGGCCTGCCGGCGTCAGAGCCGCTGCTGGATGCCGCGTCTGACAGTGCGCGGCCTTTCGTGGGGTGGGGTGTCAAATGAGTTGCAGCTGCTGGGCCTGCTGGCGTTGGAAATGCCGCTGGACGCCATGTTTGACGCTGCAACATTCGGCCAGGGTTGGGCACAGCAGGGCAGGTCTCGCATGGTCACCTGCATTGTTCCGTGCTCAACCGTGCCAGCTCTGTGGTGCTAACTCCGGACTGAATCCTCCAGGCGTGTGCGCGGTCATGCGCATGGTGCAGGTTGCGCTGGTGGCGCCCTCTATGCGGCAGTGGACATCTGCCAGCTGGCCATGGTCTGGATTGCCGACACACACCTGCTCAGCAACTGAGAGACGACCAATGTCCTGTGCAGGCGTCTGCACGGTCATCCGCATGGTTCGGGTCGCACTGGAGGCGCCGGACGCGACGGTCGACGTCTACCAACTGGCCTTCCATGCGGGCGTCGCCATGGAGGTGCTCGCAGAGCTGGCCGCCACGCCGCTGTTCTACCACAGGTAAGAAGTGCTCCATTAGCCTTCAGGTACTCGAGAAGTGTGTGACGATCCGCGGGCATCGCCATGGGAGCGCCCGCGGAGGGGTTGGCCTCTGTCACACCGGCTTGAGAACCGCAGAGCAGCCTTCCATATGGGTTTCACCACGGAGGGTTTATGTTTTAGGGTGTAGGGCGCCTCGCAGAGCTCGCCGCCACACCGCTGGTCTACCGCACGTGCGGCCTGCAGTTCTCGTTTGAAAGGGCTGATCCTGAGACTTGTATCACTGAGCTCATTAAATGGCGCCCAGTCGCGCAGCACGCTGTGCTGCGCCAAGATCGGCATCTGACCATGCCAGAGGCTGCCGCTGCAGCGCGCAACGCCGCCGCCGCCATTCTGCCTTCAGACCTAGTGCAGTACCTCAACCTAATCCAGTCATTCGAAACCAATCGGAGCGCTCTGCACACCCTGCTGCAGGCTGCTGCTGCACGACCCTTCGGCAGCGGCGGCGCTGCGGCTCATCCTGGCATCACTGGCGCTGCATGACTCGCCGCTGGCGCCTTGTGCTCGTGTCGCAGCCGTTTACGACCAGTGCAACTGGGAAGCTTCCTGCTGCTGCAGGCTGCTACTGCACGACCCCTCGGCGGCGGCGCCGCTGCGCCTCGTTCTGGCGTCGCTGGCGCTGCATGATGCGCCGCTGGCGCCGCCGCCCTTCGTCCGCGGCCCGCGCGACCGCTTCCAGCCCACCAAGCTGCCCGCCGAGGTCACCACTGCTCGCGGCAAGGGTGCGTGTCTGAGCCCAGGTCTTTACTCAAAACGTGCAGATGATTGCCCGTTGACCGCACGACCGCTTCCGCTCCGCAGAGGTCACCACCGCACGCGACAAGGTTGCGATTCGAGAGCCCTTGCCACACCATGACCCAGGCGTGGAGCAGACGACCTGACGGCTCCCGACTGTCAGGGGGCGGCGACTCCGCATGTTCCACGAGCGACTGCAACCGTTTGAGCAGTCGTGAAGCACAGCCTCCAAGGCACGTGGTGCTGTCACTGATCCAGCAGGTGTGCGGCAATACAAAAATCTGCCGGTCACCCAGCAGGATGACAGCGACTGAGTGAGGATGACAGTCATCAGCTGCTGCCTAAACCCTAAGATGGATTTGAGCTGGGCCCCTGGATCATTATTGGCAAATGCTGCATGCTTCCAATTGCACAGTCATCCAGATAGACCCTCCTCCCTAGGCGGCGCCTCAAATCGATGTAGGCTGCCGGGCTGCGAGTCATCGGCTGTCCCTGACCTCATTCGCCCCCCATCTGGGCAGCTGAGTGCAGGCTGGATGCCTGGCATCGCAAGAACCAAGGGCTTTCCTTTGGGGAAGTGATACTGCCATGCATTGTTGTACATGCACGAGTTGCTGAAGTCCGGTCTTGGTGCCGCCAGGTTGCTGACGGCGCGGGGCTGCGCGCTGCTGATGATACTGACGGAGCGAGAGGATGCTGGGAGAGTCTTTCTAGCTGCTTCGAGATACGGCAGAGCTGATGCCCAGCCGGCCACCCAGTATCTTTCCCAGCCTTGTTTCTCAGTTGAGGTTTGCAATATGTCTCCAGGTGCGGCGGAGCTATTGGCGGCCCGCGGCTGCGCGCTGCTGATGATGCTGGCGGAGCGGGAGGAGCCCAGCTTCCTGGACAGTGTCGCGGAGCACGCCGCTTCCACCGTCGCGGCGCGCGGCATCGTCGCCCGTCTTGCACGTAACACAGGTTCGCCTTCCTGATCGTCCTGGACGCCTGGATGGAAGGTTGCATCAGATGGCAGGTTTAGGGTTTCAGGGCATGCCTCCCATCGGACTTTGTTTCATTGCAAGTTCCGAAACGCAATCTGATCTCTGCCAGCGCACTCCTGCAGAGCTGGTGCTGCGGCGGCCGCCGGTGGCGCGGGTGCCAACTGTGCCCGGCGAGGCACAGCTGGCGCTGGCCAGTCTACGGGCCTCGGAGATGCTGGGGGACGACAGTAACCACCGCGCCGCGCTGATGGATGCGCTGGCGGCGCCCATCGCGGCGGTGCTGGCGGCGCCGCGGGCCGACTTCGAGTCCCTGTGGTGCGGAGGTAAACATCCTGAAATACAAAGATGGTTCATTCCAGACTGAAGAACGGTGCAGTGTCACAGCTGGCTCTACAGCTGGCTCTACAGCTGGCTCTACAGCTGGCTCCGTCGTTTGCAGCGGTGCTGGCGGTGCCACGGGCCAGTTTCGACCCTAAACCCTAAACCCTAAACCCCCCTGCGGTGCGGAGGTGCGCTGGAAGGCATCTGCACCAAACGCTCCTCTTGGTCTCCATTAGGTCTACCAGGTTCGGCTCGCGCGCCTGCAGCGGCTGCTTGCGCTGATGTTTGCCGACTTGCGGGGTGTCATGTGGTGGTCTTTTGTGTGCCACCCAACGCCGTCCAGCTGGGAGGCAAGCAGCCTGGAAAAAAGTAGCAGCAGAAAACTGAACACCAGAAACTCTAAACCCTAAACCCTAAACCCTAAGGAAGTGGCAGCAGAATACTGAAGACCCCGAACTGTCACTGCAGGCAGCGGGGCGGCTGCGCTGCAGGGAGGCAATGCCATCCCGCTGCCCATCGGCAGCATCACGCCCCTTGCGCTCAATGCGTCCAACGTGATATCTGCCACAGCGGGGACGCTCGCCAAGGTGTGTAGGGTTTAGGGTTTAGGGTGTTGCTCTTGTGCGAAGTCTCAAGATGCATGGTCAGCAAGGTGCAGGCGCCATCCAGCACTGGTGCACAGGAAGCAACACAGGAAGCAGCAGAATCTGCTTGCCAGGGGGCCGGTTGCCCTGGCTTCCGTCTCTGGCCAACTTGTGCCAGGTTGTAGGGTTCAGGGTGTTGCTCTTGCGCCAGGAACGGAATAACATGCCCCCGCTGCAGGGGCCGCGGTCGGCGGCGGGAGCGGCGCGCGCGGTCGCCGTCCTGAACGTTCCTGCTGTGAATGGAAGTGCGACCATGTCCGATTCTAGGGTTTAGGTCCGATTCGGCTCGCGCAGACGCAGCCGCACGCGATGCAGGGGGCGCGGCCGTCGGCGGCGGGCGAGGCGCAGGCATGCGCCCTGGAGCGAGGCATCCTGCTCTTCAAGCTGCTCGGAAATTTGCACGCGCCATCTGCTGAGCTCCCCGAGGTCCCGCCCGCCCACCATCCGGAGCAGAACCGTGGCCCACAGTCTTTTCCTTTGGAAGCCCACCACCTCTGTCAACCCATAACTCACAGGGTTTCAACGATGCAGCAGTGTTCCCACAGACTTGCCCGGAAACCCTAAACCCAAAACCCTAAACTCGGACGAGGCCTCGGGGGCGGCAGCCAGCGTGCATCTGTGCATGAACCGTGGCCTGAAAGGCTGTGTCGCTGTTTGTCGCCGGAAAAGGCGGCAAGCGCCGCACCCAGCGCGGCGCGCGCGGCGGCCCTGGAGCAGGGCCTCCAGCTGTTCAAGACTGTCTCCGCCATGCACGCGCCAGATGAGGAGGGCCACCCAACTTTCGCGCACCAGGCACTCCTTCATCGATGATAACACGTCCGTGCGTCTGCGTGATGCCACACCCGTCCAGGGGGTTTATAGGCAGCACGCTGGCAACACGAGGAAATTTCTGGCCGAGTGATTTATGCCGAGTCGCAGTTGCCTGAGGCGCGATGTTGCTATTTGAATCAATCGTTGTATTGTGTGTCTGCAGGATCACTTTGCATGCCTGCTGCGGAGCCAGCTGCAGAGTAGTGCGGCGGCCGAGGCTGCCGCCGGCAACCTCGAGGCCCTCACAGCCTGGGCACACAAGGCGCGCTATTAACCCTAAACCCTAAACCCTCTGAGCGATGCCGTGGCGCAGAGGCGCTACTGATGTTGTCGGCACTGGCCCCCTGCCCGGCATCCGCAGCACAGGGCAGCTGTGTGAGATGCGCAGGTCGGTAAATTTCCCACGAAAGGAATCAAATAAAACGTGATCTCGGTGGTGTGGCCGTGCCCGGCCGTTTCTCCACTCGCCGAGCTTTTCTCGCCTTTCCTGCACAGCTGCACAAGACGGCGCGGGAGGCGCCTGGCGGCCCTTCGGCGGACCTGCTGATGACACCTGAGGATTTGGGACTCGGGGAGGACCTGGCGGCGAAGCTGGCGGCCATGGCAAATGGAGACTTCCCGCCGGTGCGATGTAGAGTTGGTCGAAAAGTTGAGTTTTGTAGGGTTTAGGGTTAAGGGTTTAGGGTTTTCTTGTAACACACTACCTGCCGGTGAGACTCTCCTTGCATGGCCCCGGGGTGCGTCAAAGGCTGCTGGCTACTGCGCTACTGCTCTAGCGTAGCACTTGCAGCTGGACGCTGCCGCTCCTGAATGCTCTGCTGTCAAATTCAGACGCCGGCATCGCAGGCTACCGAGTTGTCTGACATGAAACTTTTTTATAAAAATAGATTATTTCGAATTTTACTTTGTGGTGTGCCACATGCGCAGCCGCAGCAGGCGGTAATGCCCGGCGGTCCTCCCGCGTCCTCAGGTGCCACGAATCCCTAAATCCTAAACCCGAATCCCGCACGGTTTTCCCACAGCACAAGCTTGCCCCGCACAAGCTTGTCTGGTGGCCGCATCCTCCAGCGTTCTGCTGGCGAATGCCAGCTACCACTCGCAACCCTCCGGCATTTGGCACAGATCAGCCGTTGCTGCAGTGCGACTGGGCACATTCTTGATGTTTTTCTGTACGCTGTCCAGGGCTTTCAGAGGGCCCAACTCCAGGCTCTAAACCCTAAATCCAGGCTCTAAACCCTAAATCCATCTGCAGGGCGGGCGCCGCCACCTGGCGGCAGGGCGAGGGGCCGGCCGCCTGGGTCGGGCCGCAGCAGCGTCCGCGGCAGCGGCAGGGGTCGCGACGCCGTCCAGGCGGCCGGCAGCGGCGCTCCCCCTCCGCTGCCCGGCGCACATCAGGCTGCTGCAGCGGCAGCCGGGGCGGCAGCAACCGCGGCGGCCAGCGCCGGCGCATCTCCCGCGCCCAGCTCTGCGGGTGCGGCACCAGCATGACCGCCCCTCATCGATGAGTCTGTCTCCGATACATCTGCATGTCGTCATCGGCACCCATGAAATTCCACAGTGCGCAAGGTGTGAGCCGCCGCGAAACCTGCAAGGAAATGCAGCTGGACAGGCTGTCCCACTGGCGGGGCCCTCAACTCTCAGCCTCAACATCCAACCATGAATGTCCCGCAGGTAGGACGACGTTCTCGGGCGGGCGACGGGGGCGGCCAGGCTCCGGCCGCGGCCGCGGCAACGGCAACGGCCGCGGCGGCTCAACCACCCAGGACGCAGGGGAGGGCGGCAGGGGTGGCGGCTGCGGCCGCGGCGTCGGAAGGTCATTGTCCACCCAGGACATGGGCGGCGGCGGCGGCAGCGGCGGCGGCGGTGACGGTAGGAGGACTCGCGGAGACTCGCATGGAGAACAGGGCGCCGAGGGTGGCGGCGGCAGCGACTCTGAACCTGCCAGCCAGCGGCCCCGCAATGTGTAGCGCACACGTGATGCGCTAGCGTGTGCGGCGCGCAAACTGCAGCAACGGGTTTCATGCCAAGGGACAGTCTGGGATCAGGAGGCCCGCGACGCCGCGGCGGCTGGATAGCACTGCAGGGCCATCGGAGTTCACATACCGGAGGTTTCAGAATTCTGCCAGTTTCAGTAATCCGGCAGATGCTCAGTGCTGAACAGTACGACGCCTATGATCGCTGCTGTTCACTGAGTTTGCCAGCGAGAGAGTCATTTCAGGCGGCTCGAGGCCTAGAGCTGTGGGCGTGTTGACACATTGTGACTTTTGAACGACCTTGCAGCTTTCTCGAGGGTTTAGGGTTTAGCGGATTCTGGCATGAGGTGATGATCACAATGGCGAAATTACAGTACGTATCACACAGTACACACAAAGGCTACAACAGCCATGCGCGGGCGTTGAGCCGCGCATGCGAAAACGCGTCACATGCATGGCAGTCTACACACAGTCCTAGGTCAGAACAAAAGTTCACAGGAAGGCATGCAGCAGGTACATCAGCCCGCACAGGAACCAATGCTTGCGCGGCAACACCCCTACAGAGCAACTCATTGCTGAAGCCTGGACTCCAAAACCTCGCGTTGGAAGCAGAGAACTCGTTCCATGACCTGATGATCCAAAACTGGGGCGGCTGCTGCTCTGGCAGAACTCCGCCGCAAGCACAGCCGGCGGCAGAGTGGCGCAGCCCGCCCGTGCGACGCGCCCCTCGAGTGAGCACCGCTGAGCGGCGCTGCAGCCGCCTATTGTACAGGCGGCGTCGCCACGGTCAGCGCTTGAACTCTGGACTTCGGCTCATCCCAGAGCCCCGATCCCCGAATCCCAGAAAGTGATGGCGCCGCCGCCTACGGTCATCCAGGCGGCGGCGCCTTATTTTTACTGTTCCAAAATTCTACAGCGCCTAGCGCCCGGCGGTGGTGCAGAAGGGGTCGTTGGCGCTGGAGCCTGAGGGGCATGTGCCCAGGTAGTCTGCGTCCACGGCGCCGCCGGTACCGGGCGCGCAAATGCCATAGATGGTGAGCACGTCGCCGGCCCGCGGGCAGGTGTTGGAGGCGGGGCCGGGTGAGGCGCCGCCGCTGAAAGTCACGCAGGCACCCTGCAGCAATAAGCAAAGCCGAGGATTCATGAATGGGGGTTTCGGGGTATGTGTCAGACGAAGCGCCGCTGGGGAAGGTCATGAAGGCACCCTGCAGAGGTGAGAGAAATCCAGGGTTTAGGGTTAGGGTTTTGTGCCATGTGTCGGGACCCCGCTGATGAAGGTCACACAGGCACGCTGTAGCGACAGGCAGCAATAAGCAAAGCCGAGGATTCATGAATGGGGGTTTCGGGGTATGTGTCAGACGAAGCGCCGCTGGGGAAGGTCATGAAGGCACCCTGCAGAGGTGAGAGAACTCCAGGGTTTAGGGTTAGGGTTTTGTGCCATGTGTCGGGACCCCGCTGATGAAGGTCACACAGGCACGCTGTAGCGACAGGCGAGCGCAAGGTTTGCTTTCTTGGGTGTCAGATTCAGTGATTCCGGAAGTGTTATGGGTCAGACGCCTCTGAGTCGTGCATGCGCCCTGTGGAGCAGCAGGACACACCGCTCCAGGCGGCTGCTCTCGGAGAGCTCACGGCGGCCCCGCCTCACGATGTCGCAAGGCTGGCAGGCTCAAGAAAGGACACCCTCCGAGGCACTGCGACCCTGCTTCCTACTTGCCGGCAATTTAATGATAATTAGCAGCCGGCGTTGATATGCGCATGGCGCGCGGCGTGCGTGGGCGCCACTCCAGGGTGGGGTCCCGCTCGCACCTGGATGTTGAGGAGGTTGGGGCTGGCGCCGCAGGTGCCGCCGATGGCCGACGGCGAGAAGATGACGTCACTGCGCCACGTCACGCACAGGCCCTGGACGTTAAATACCGTCCCGGAGCCGCAGTTGCTGGTGGTGAGTACCGGCGGGCCGGCAAAGTTGTAGTCGGACGCGACGCACAGGCCCTGTAGCAAGGGGATGAACAAATAGAGTCAGAGGGGAGCGAGGGGGGTGACCAAGACCTTGCAAGGCTGCTTGGCGTGCGCGGAGTTTCAGTCACTGCGACGACAGAGGCGTCGACTGGGCCACAACGCGGCCTATCTGCATGCGAAGTCTGCCTAGAGGAAGCTGGTTGCAGGATGCCGGCGCCGCTGTGCAACGGCTGTCATGCCAATGGTTTGTGTGTGCCGGCACTGCCTAAACCCTAAACCCTAGCATGCTGGCGGGCCTGCACCCTCCACCGATCGACAGCATCCGACACCACAACATGCAAGGGCGCTCTGCTGGGCGGCACTCCTGCTGCAGAATGAGGACCGGAGGATGGCCACGCCACAGTGCAAACTTCATCTCTTTCATACCACCCAGACACGAGCGCACCTCCACATTGAGAGTGAGGCCGGTGCGGCAGCTGCCGCCCACGACGAGCGGCGACACGCCTCCGGCGAGCGGCGTGCGGCAGGCGCCGTAGAAGTTCATCACCGCCAGCGCGCCGCAGCTGCTGCCTAAACCCTGCAGGGAGCCGAGGGTGACGCTGACGCAGACACCTGCAGTCGGTGAGCACCGGAGTCGCCGCAAGTCACACCGTCAGCTTTGTACTGTAATGCATTGGTGCCAGCGATGCTGCTGCACCGGGTGTGTCCATGTGGCTCTGCTTGATCACTTCAAGCCAGCAAGCAGAGGGCGCATGGCTTTAAGTGAACGCGATGTCAGCAAGCAAGCCCTCGGTGTGGCCGCTGCTGGTGCTGTTTCAGCAATCTGCCGCAGGAGTCATCCGAAGCTCTTCACGGAAAAGACACGCGAACACGGAGTAGAACGGAGCCTGCTGGTCAGAACGGGCGGGGGTCTGCACCTTGGTAGTTCTGTGCCGTCCCCGCAACACAGCTGCCGTCCGGGTTTGGCTGCAGCGCTCCATAGGTGGCCCCGTTGGGCGCGCACAGGCCGAACAGGTTGAGCACGCCGCCGGTGTCGCAAGCCACGGCCGAGCCGGTCACCAGCGGCGAGATGACGTCGGTTTGTCTGCGCGGGCAGAGTTCAACGCATTTGGCATTTAGGGTTTGCAATTCAGCTGCTGTCCGGATAGGATAGGGTCACAGCAGCTCCGAGGACGCCCACGAGTGCAATGCGTGACACATGGGATGGTGACTTCGTGTGCTGCAGCTGGATGCTCGATGTGCGAAAGATCAGGGCACAAATCATGTTGGGTTTCCGATCACGCTCCAGCCACACGTATTTGATCGAGTTTTTATGAACACCACTATGTAAACCTTTTGAAATTTGATCCTTCTGTCTCACCCTGTGGGCACGCAGAGCAGCTGGATGTTGAGCAGCGTGTTTGCGCCGTTGATGCAGGAGCTGGTGTTGAAAACGGGGGAGGTACCGGCCTGGTAGGGCCTGCAGGGGGCACCAGCAAATGGTCAGCAATGCAAAAATTACGCTGCGCCATGAAGCCAAGGAAGGTCCTCAGCACTTTATAGGGCTGGCTGTCGCACGCGGCTCATGTTTGCTGCCAACGAACGAACCGCCGGGTGAGCACGCAAGCTGGGGGCAGCTGGCCACATATAGTGTTTCCGAGAAGAGCTGAAACCATGTGCGAAAAGCTCGCCATGTGCCAAAAAACTTCGCTCATGCTGTCAAAATAAGACACTGAGAAAAGTGAAATACCTTGTCTGCTGCGACCTACGATGCGCCGGCCAGCGTTCGAGTATATAGTGATCGCCATCCCCGAATCAGCGTGAGCACTCCCAGTTTTGGAGGGATGAGGGGCGCACCCAATGCCTCTGGGCACGCACAGCGCCTGCGCGTTCAGGCGGTCGTTGAGGCCGCAGGCGCCGGTGGACGTGGAGAAGGGGAATGCCGCAGGGTAGGCGGCCGGCACGATGTTCCTGACGCAGGTGCCGAAGGCGTTGAGGATGCGGCCCGAGGCGCAGGTCTGGCCGTACCCGGGCGACACGCCCGCCGCCAGCGTCGGCGGCGACACGCACAGGCCCTGTAGCGGAATCCGGGAAAGTCAGGGGAAGAGCCGGTGCGTCGTCAGGGTGCGCTGCTGGTGGAGTGCTGTTTGCGGTGTCGGCAGTGCCGCTATCGGGATTGGACGGCCACCGGAGGAGCAGTTGCCGGTAAGAGATGCCGCCGATCTGCCGTCGGCGGCTGCAGCAACTTTTAGGATGCTGGCCCTAAGAGCGTGTGGCGTTTGACCTTGCGCAACTAGTCGAACTGACAGAGGAAGCAGAAAAACGATACAGAAACCTCTGAGGTCCAGATGTTCCGAGCAGCTCAATAACGGGCCGACAGGCGCAGCCTCCGTGCATGAAAAAGGGAAAATCTCTGTAGAATGCCTCTGACCTGGTAGTTGAGCACTCCTCCTGCGCAGGTGCCGCCGGGGGCGGGGGTGATGCCCGTCGTCGGGAACACTTGGACGCACAGCCTGTATGTCGTACGAACTTGGAACTGAGTTCGCGATCCTGCCCGCTACATGGCAAAGCAACAGAGAGGCACATCCTAAACCCTAAACCCTAGCGTTGCGTCTCTGTGCCACAGCAAGGACATCAGCTGGAGTGAAGGTCATCGATTGTTCCCAGACACGATCGTTTCGCCTAACCCGCCCGCAGTGCAGTGAATGAGAAGGCGACGACCAGCACTCCAATATGAACATAGGGTTTAGGGTTTAAGACACTGTCCGTCGCCCATCCCAGTTACAGTGCTGCGCTCCTGGCAATGCTGGACATGTAGGTGTCGAGGGAGGTTTCATAGGGAGGTGGCATAGCGCGCCATGGCATTCACCCCTGAAACAGGGATACTACTACAGGGAGGAAGCGAGGGCGGCGGCACTGTTGGAGATGTAGGCGTTGACGGACGTGTCAAAGCGCGCTGCAGTATGTTTCTGATGTACAAGGGAGGAAGTACTACAGGGGAACAGGGGCGGCGTCGACGCACCCGGCGACGTTGGGGATGTAGGCATTGACGGAGGTGTCACAGCGCCCAGTGGATAGAGTGGCGATGGCGCCGGTGGTGAACGGGTTGGCGCAAAGCTGGACGGCGTTGGCGAGCAGCGGCGGCTGGCAGACGAAGTTGTTGGTCGACAGGGGCGCGGCGCCGTAGCTGTTGGTGACACTGCGGCACATGGTTTCCAAACGAGGCGGCAGCCGTTCGTCAGGTCGTAAGCGATGGCAGTGCCAGAGCGCGCGTCAAAATCTCTAAAAACCCCGAACCGTGCCCATGTGTGCATGAAGACAGTTTAGGGTTTGGAGCCTGTGCACCGCAGCTGTTTCGACTCAGAAGGCCGGCACCGGAAGCAGGACACAGTGGCAAGGGCGCGCTGGAACCCTTGTCATTATTCTCACCCAGGGTCGGCGCACAGGCCCGCGGAGTTCAGCAGGCGTGGGGCTGCGCAAGTGGAGGTGCTCGGGTTCGGGGATATGGCGCCAGTCAACCTGAAACGCGCACACAGGACTGACTTGAATAAATGTAGATCAACTGGGTGGTCTGATCAATGTCTTGCTGAGGAGGCGCCACTGCCACGGGCACTTGCCAGTCTGAGCACCACAATCTGCAGTGGATGCTGGGGCGGCGTGTCGGCATCAGCCTCCCTCCCCTCGTCGGCGCCCGGCAAGGCTGCCCTGGCAGCCCGAAGTCCCTCCTCGAAGTGTTCACTCATCCTCGTCATCAAAGATCACCCTCCGCTTCTTTTGTGCCTCCACCTCCATCTTCTGACTTCTCTTTGCAAGAAGGAGCGCCCTAAATCCGCCCATATTATTC
>JAABUL010001098.1_pt1 | contig 53747 bp, 49 predicted proteins | sample 5559151 | NCBI WGS metagenome assembly JAABUL01 (sample SAMN10711876, study PRJNA513368) | rock metagenome | isolation source: Antarctica rocks | place: Antarctica: Victoria Land, Pudding Butte sud
TCGACTTCACCAACCCCGCCGTCACCAGCGACTTCGGGGTACCCGTGAACGGCTGCGAATCGGTGTGGCAGCAAGCCGATTCGGCTCTGGTCTACAACAGCGCCGACCTCTCCCGGTCCGACGTTGCATCGGTGACCTCGCTGTTCGCGTGGGCGAAGACGCATCCGGGCCGGTTCACCTACCCGGCCCTGCCGGACTTCACCGGCTCAATGGCCGTCCGCACGATCCTCTACGACACGATCGGCGGACCGCAGCGCCTGTCCCGCGCCTTCGACGAGGCGAAATACGCGCCCGCGGCGAAAAAGCTGTTCGTGCGGCTCAACGCGATCAAGCCCTCGCTGTGGCGCGGCGGCAGCACCTACCCCCAGTCCGAAGACGCCGTGGAGAAGCTCTACGCCGACGGCGTCATCGACGCCTACTTCACCTACGGCCCCGGTGCCGTCGCCGACAAGGTGAAGAAGGTCCAGTACCCGGCCACCACGCGCGAGGCGGTGCCCTCGGTCGGCAACATCGGCAACATCAGCAACATCGCGATCCCGAACGACGCGACGCACCGGGCCGCGGCGCTCGTGCTGGCCAACCTGCTGCAGGACCCCGCCACCCAGCTCGCGCTGTACAAGGCCGAGGGGATCTACCCCGGCATCGATCTGGACAAGACGAGCCCGCAGACGCGGTCCGCGTTCGCCGCGGTGCCGCTCAGCCCGTCCGTGTTGCCGCTGGCCGCGCTGCTGCGTCACGCGCAGCCCGAGCTCGCCAGCGCGTACGTGACCCGCATCGAGAAGGATTGGAAGAGTGTCGTCCTTCAGAAATAGCGGGCTGCCACGACCGGTGCGCATCGCGCTGCTGCTGAGCCCGGCCGCCGTGGTGATCGGGGTCTTCTTCCTCGGCGGGGTGGCGCAGGCGATCGCCCAAAGCTTCGGGTATCAGCCGTTCCTACCCGGCTACCACTGGTCGGCTGACGCCTACGCCGCGATCTGGCGCGACCCGGCGGTGCGCGCCTCGCTCCTGATCACGCTGCGGGTCTCGCTGCTGTCGACCGTGATCGCCGCAGTGTTAGGGGTCGCCGGCGCGCTCGCAATCCGGGGCGTGCGCCGCGGGCGGGGCTGGGTGAACGGGCTGTTCCAGGTGAACCTCGCGGTGCCGCACCTGGTCGGGGCGCTGTGCATGCTGCTGCTGCTCGGCCAGTCCGGGGTCATCGCTCGGTGGGCGCACTCGGTCGGGCTGTCCGCGTCGCCAGCCGCCTTTCCGCAGCTGACCGGCGACCGGTTCGGGTGGGGCGTCATCGCCGAATACGCCTGGAAGGAAACCCCGTTCGTCGCGATCATCGCCCTCGCCGCGCTCAGCCGCGGCGTTGTCGAGCTGGAGAACGCCGCTCGCGTACTTGGGGCGACGGGGTGGCAGCGGCTGCGGCACGTGACCCTGCCGGTGCTCGTCCCGCCGCTCGCGGCGGCATCGATACTCGTGTTCGCCTTCGCGGCCGGCTCCTACGAGGTGCCCTACCTGCTCGGCCGGCCCTACCCGGCGACGCTGCCGGTGGTGGCGCTGCAGGACTACCGTGACACCGACCTGACCGTGCGCCCGCAGGCGATGGCCGTCGCCGTGGTGATCACGCTGCTGACCACGGTGCTCGTGATCGCCTACCTGGCGCTGGCCAAGCGGCTGTCGGGCCGGGCACTGTGAAACCGGCGCTGTGACGTGGCTACGGCGGCCGCTGCTCGCGCTGCTGATCGCTGGGTTGCTGCTCCCGCTCGCGCCGCTGCTGGTGTGGGCGGTGAGCGCGCGGTGGCGCTACCCCGGGCTGGTGCCCCAGCAGCTGAGCGGGCGCGGCGTGCGGATCGTGATAGACCCGCGCTCGCAGGTGCTGCACGGGCTGCTCACCTCGGCGCTGATTGGAGTGTCGGTGGCGGTGCTGGCCTGCGCGATCGGGTTGCCGGCCGGCCGGGCGATCGGCGTGTACCGGTTCCGGGGCCGGCGGCTGGTGCAGTTCCTGCTGCTGGCTCCGGTGATCGTCCCGGGTCTGGCGGTCACTCTGGGCATTCAGGTGTTCTTCGTCCGCTACGGCCTGGCTGCCTCGACCCTCGGCGTGGTGCTGGTGCAGCTGTTGCCGACCGTCCCGTACGCGGCCACCGTGCTGGGCGCGGCTTTCGCGAATCTCGACCTCGACTATGAACGGCAGGCCAGTGCGCTCGGGGCCGGGCCGGCACGGACGCTGGTGTTCGTCACGATTCCGCTGCTGCGCCCGGCGCTGGTGCTCGCCGCACTGTTCTGCTTCCTGATCTCCTGGAGCGAGTACGTGCTCACGCTCCTGGTCGGCGCCGGGCAGGTGCAGACGCTGCCGCTGCTGCTGTTCGCCGCGATCGGCTCCTCGGACACGACCGCGGCCGCGGCACTCGGTGTGCTGGTCGTGTTGCCGCCGCTGGTCCTGGTGGGCGTGGCCGGGCGGCTGCTGACCGCACAGTCCGGCGCGACAATCGGGCTGGGGCGGCTGTGACCCGCGCCGCGGCGGTGGTCGAGCTGGCCGGGATCGGCAAGCGCTTCGGCGACACAGTCGCCGTCGCCGACCTGTCGCTAGGGCTCACGGCCGGCTCATTCACTGCACTTCTCGGCCCATCGGGCTGCGGTAAGAGCACCACGCTGGCGCTGCTGGCCGGGCTGCTCGCCCCGGAGGCCGGCGACATCACCCTCGACGGCGCCTCCGTCCTGGGCGTCGCGGCCGAGCGGCGGCCCGTCGCCTTGGTCTTCCAGAAACCGTTGCTGTTCCCGCACCTGAGCGTGGCCCAGAACGTCGGGTTCGGACTGCGGATGCGCGGCGTGGCGCGCCGCGACATCGCGCCCCGAGTGCAGGCGATGCTCGAACGGGTGCAGCTCGGCGGCCTCGGCCCGCGACGCGTCGGGGAACTGTCCGGTGGGCAGGAGCAGCGGGTCGCGCTGGCCCGGGCACTGGTGCTCGCGCCCCGGCTGTTGCTGCTGGATGAGCCGTTCTCCCAGCTCGACCCCGAATTGCGGGCGGAGATGCGCAGTTTGGTCCGCACCTTGCACGATGAGGCCACGATGACGACGCTGTTCGTAACCCACGACCAGGGCGAGGCGGTCGAGGTTGCCGACGAGATCGTGCTGATGCTCGACGGGCGACTCGCGGGGCAAGGATCGCCCGAGCTGTTCTACCGGGCGCCGCCGATGCTGGCGGCCGCGCGGTTCTTCGGCGCGACCAACGAGATCGTCGGGTGGGTCTCGTCGCGGTGCTTCCGCAGTCCGTCCGGGCTCGCGGTGCGTACCGACGCCGCGGATGGCGCGGCGGTGCTGGTCGTCCGTCCGGAAGCGCTGCGGCTCGCCGAGACGACGTCGCCGGACTCGTTACCAGGCCAGCTCGTTGCTGCTCGTTTTGCAGGGGCCTACCTGGCACTCGATGTTGCCACGGCTGACGGTGTCCTCACCGTGCACATGCCCGTCGAGACCGCGGCCCAGGTCGGCGGCCACGTGCGCGTCCGGGTGCCCGCGCAGGCCAGCACCGTGTTCGCGACCGGGCAGCCGGCGTGAGCAGGCAGCAGTGGGCTCAGGTCACCGGTGTCGTGCTGCTCGTCGCCGCGATGGTGATCATCAGCGTGGCGGTCGGCGTGCCGGGGGTGAACCGGCTGCGCAGCGACTTCGCGCAGTTCGGGATCTGGGCCGGCGTCCTGTACGCCGGGCTGTACGCGGCGATCAGCCTGGCGCCGCTGCCGGCCGCGGTCTTCACCCTCGCCGCCGGTGCCCTGTTCGGCGTCGCCGAAGGGCTGGTTGTGGTCGAGGTTGGCGCGACCGTCGGCGCGGTGATCAGCTTCTGGCTTGCCCGCGTCCTCGGGCGCGGCTTCGTCGCGCGAGTCAGCGGCGCGTCGATCGAGCGGCTGGACGAACGGTTCGCGCGCCGCGGCGTCCTCGCCGTGCTCGCGGTCCGGCTCCTGCCGGTGCTGCCGTTCGCTGCGGTGAACTACGTCAGCGGACTGACCTCGATTCGCTTTCGGGATTACCTCGCTGGCACCACCGTCGGCATCGTGCCGGCGGCGGCGGCTTATGTCGTGCTGGGCGCCTACGGCTCGACGCCGGGGTCGGTGCCCTTCCTCGTCGCTCTTGCCGCCCTGCTGGTACTGGTCGTCACCGGTCTCGTATCGGGACGGCGGGCGCGGCGCCGCCGGCTGGCGGCCGGCCTCAGGCCGACACCCGTCGGCGGCGAACCCGGCCCAGCAGCGCCGTGACCGTCCGCATCGACGGGCGCGCCAGCCCGGCCTGGACCTCGCCGATCGCGGCGTTCCATACCCCGTCGGCGTAGGTGGGGTAGGCGTGCATCGAGGCGGCGAGGTCGCGGACCCGCAGCCCCTCAGCGATGGCCAGCGCGACCTCGGCCAGGGCTTCGCCGGCCCGCGGCCCAACCAACGTCGCCCCGGCGACGCGGCCCTTGCAGTCGAGGATGAGCCGGCTGAACCCGGCCGTTCGCTGCTCGGCCACCGCCCGGTCGACGTGGCGGTGGTCGACGTGCCGGATGGTCAGCCGCTCGCGGCGGGCCTGCTCCACGCCTATGCCGACGGCGGCGATCTCGGGTTGGGTGAATATCACGCGCGGGATCCGGTCCGGGTCGACGCTGCGCCGCAGTCCGAGGACCGCGTTGCTCGCCGCGGTGCTCGCGTACACCCCGGCACAGTGGGTGAACTGCGGATAGGTCGTGACGTCGCCGGCCGCCCAGACCCGCGGATTCGAGGTCCGAAGGTGCCGGTCGACGATCACGTGGCCGCGCGCGTCCACGTCGACGCCGGCCTCGGTCAACCCGAGGCCGACCGTGCGCGGTGTCCGGCCGATCGCGAGCAGCGACACGTCGAACTCGACCCGTGAGCCGTCGGCCAGTTCGGCGATCGAGTCGGCGAACCGAGTGACGCCGATGCCGGTTCGGATGTCGATGCCATCAGCGCGCAACGCGCTCGCCAGCAGCTCGCTGGCGTCCGGGTCTTCGCTGGGCAGCAGCCGCGGCGCGGTCTCTACGATCGTCACCGTCGATCCGAGCCGGGCAAAGGCTTGGCCGAGTTCGCAGCCGACGCTGCCGCCGCCGAGCACGAGCAGCCGGCCGGGTAGTTCGGTGACCTCCCAGATGGTGTCGCTGGTGTGGAAGCCGGGGCCGAGCATCCCCGGTATCGGGGGCACGGACGGTGCCGCGCCGGTCGCGAGGAGCACCTGCCGCAACCGTACCGGGACGTGGTCGACCTGCGCGGTGCCCGGTCCGGTGAGCCGCGCGCTCGCTAGCGCGACGCGGACCCCGGCCGCCCGCAGGGCGGCCGGTGAGTCGACCGGCTCGATCGCGGCGATCGCCGTGTGGACGCTGGCCATGACGGCGGCGAAGTCGACCTCGACGCGATGGACGTGGATCCCGTAGCGGGCCGCTGCCCGGGCGTCGGCGGCGGCGTGGGCGGCGGCGAGCAGAGCTTTGCTCGGGACGCAGCCGGTCCACAGGCAGTCGCCGCCGGTGCGCTCGCGCTCGAGGAGCAGGACGCTCGCGCCGAGGCTCGCGGCGGTCTTGGCGCCGATGATGCCGGCGGTGCCGCCTCCGATGACCAGCAGGTCCCACGCAGCACCGTCGGGCGGGGCCAGGTCCTCGGGGTTCACCGGCGCACCGTACGGGCAGCGGCGCGGGTGCCGGCGGCGATGTGGATGTGACCGCCCATGATGACCTCGTGCGTCGTGTGTGCGGTGGCCGCGAGCAGCCGATTCCAGGGCGCGCGGTACGGGTCGGCGCCGCCGGTGAAGCAGGCCAGCCGGGCCAGCGGCCACCACACCCGCCACCGTCCGGTCGGCATCGCCATATCCACCACCGCGATCCGGCCCCCGGGTCGCAGCAGGCCCAGCGCCTGGTCGAACGCGTCCTGCCACTCGTCGATGATCGACAGCGAGTAGGTGAAGATTGCCGCGTCGAAGCCGGCCGCGTCGCCGACGGTCCTCACGAGCCGGCCCGCATCGCCGACCCGAAGGTCGACGTTCACCCAGCCGCGTCTCGAAACCCGGGCCCGCGCCTGATCCAGCATTTTGTCGCTGAGGTCGACGCCGAGCACGTGTCCGGCCAGGCCGACCCGGCTGAGCACCGGCGCCAGGTTCAGGCCCGTGCCGCAGCCGACGTCCAGCACGCGTGCTTCGGGGCGCAGGTCGAGGGCCGCGATGCCGCGCAGACGCCCGGCGCGATAGACCGGACGCTCACCGGACAGCCCGTCGTAGAACCGGGCGCCCAAGCTATAGCGCGGAAGTCGGGCCAACAATGACATTGTGTCACCGACTCGTCAGCCGGGTGAGCCACGCGGTCGCTCTGCGGGACCGGCGTCCCGGCTGCGCAGCGTCGCCGGCGTAGGCAGGTAACAGAGCCGCGACCTGCGCACCAGTGGGGTTGGTCAGCACCCGCTGGCCGACCCGCACGGTGGGGACCGTCTCGTCGCCCCGATTGGCCTGCCGCACGAACGAGCGAGCCGCGTCATCGTCCCAGATGTTGTGGTATTCGGCGTCGATGCCGCGGCGGGTGAGGGCCCGCCGCAGTCGACGGCAGTAGGGGCAGCCGGGCCGCCAGTACACCTCCACCACGATCGCCGTTGGCTCACCCACGTACCGGTAACCCGGTGCGGGCCGCTACGCTTCCCGACCTGCGTCACTGCCGGTTGGTCATCGAGCATCGTCGGCGACCAGGTCGCGGACGGTGGCGTGCATGCGCTGCACCAGTGCCGGGTCGGGAGCGCGGCGCTGCGACCAGTCGGCCAGGGCCTCACGCAGCCGGCGGAAATCCTCAGCCGTGGTGGCGCACCGGGCACAGGTGGCCAGATGGGCTTGCAGACCCCGGATTTCTCGAGTGGTCAGAGGCAGCGACGGGTCCGCGTCGAGATAGCGGTGCACGTGGCGACGTGCCCAATGGCACGTCCACATCGTGCTGGGATTGACCATCATGACGACCTCCCCGACTGTGGGTGGGTGCGCAGCTGGATGCGGATGCGTTCGCGGGCCCGGCTCAGGCGCGACAGCACCGTCCCGACCGGAATGCCCAGGACCTCAGCCACTTCGCGGTAGGTGAGGTCGTCGACATCGATTAGCAGCAGCACGACCCGGAACCGATCATCCAGTGCGTCCACTGCGCGCTGCAGCTCTTGGCCGAGCACTCGGTCGGTGACGATCTGTTCCGGGCTCGGCGCCACCGCGGCCCCGAACGCTGGACGTCGCCGGTCCAACTCGCCGTCGCCATCAAGCAGGTCCGGACGCCGGCGCCGGCGGGAGTTGGCGTTCGTGTTGCGCAGGATCGTCAGAAGCCAGGCCCGCGGGTGGGCTCCGTCGAACCCGCCGATGCCCCGGTACGCGCGCACCAGCGTGTCCTGCACGAGGTCCTCGGCATCGGGCCAGGAGCCAGTCAATGTCCGGGCGACCCGGAGCAGCATCTCGATCTCAGGCTCCACCTCACGGGCAAACGCGGCTTTCGGTTCAGCTCGCTCGCGACTCGCTGCCCGGTGCACATCATGGGAACCCGCCGCGGTTGTTGACCGCATCCCGACTCGATCCCGCCCGTCGTGGTAGCCGGGAAAACTCACGCCAATTGGTCCCGACGCAACCACCGTTTGCTCGATCCGAGGACCAGTCCGGCGAGCGACGTGAACGCCATCGCCGCGATCACCCACACCGCACACGCGAGGTGACTATCCAAATACACCGAGACTGCGCCGCAGGCGATGCCCGCGATCAGGCCGGTCACGCCCACGCTCGCGCGCACAGGATACCTCTGCGTGCTCTCGCTAGCGTCACTGTGGCTCTCCTCGCTCGGCGTTACCTCGCCCGGCGGCAACCGCGACCCGCCCGCCGCTGAACCGGTTCGAGCGCGATTCGCGCGGGTCCTGAATACCGATGCTACGGCGAGTCGCGACCCCGAGCCGGCCGGCTGCCTCGGCATAGGTCAGCTCATGGTCGGCCCCGACGCGCCACCCGTGGAATGCCGCGACCTGCCGCAGATGATCGGTGCGAGTTTGCTCCCGCATCCCGTACTCACGCAGCGAAGCGCGAGCGACGCTCAACTGCCCGCACAGCCACGGCAGCGTGCACAACTGGACCGCGATACCGATCCAATTCGGTTCGCCCCGATGACCGTTCACGAAGGCCACGTCGGCGGGCATCAGCGTGAAGAACCGGATCAGCTCATCCGCTCAGATCGCGTCCGGAAACCGGCGCAGCCGATCGAGTTCCGCCTCCGAGAGCTCTCTCGTCGCCATCGATCACCGCCACGACAGATCAAGACCTGGAACGATGCCAGGTGTTCGAACGCACCGCCTGACATCCACCCGACGGCGTTGCTGGGCAGGGCGTCAGATCACTCGGTTACCCGCCGGCGAGCTGGCCGACGGTCAGTTATCCGCCTTTGCTCGGCTGGGTGCCCAGGCGGCAGCGGCCAGCGCCTGGCGGGTGGAACGTCCCGCCCCAGGACGGCCGTGACATCCCGGCGGGAACGGACCTCCGCCGGCGTCCATGCCGGCGCTGCGAAGGCCATGAGGTGACCCTCGGGCGACTCCTCGGCGACCACGACCGGCTACTCCCGCTCGAAGCCGAATTGGTCGAACTTCAGCGTGGGGGCGTTCTCCAGCACGACCCGGACCTCTTCGTCGGAGAACCCCTCCGGCTTGACCGCCGTGACTTCGACGGTCACTTCGAGCGCGACGCCGCCGGCCGCCGCGAGGTGCTGCAGCACCTCCTGCGCGACGCGGGTCAGGTCCCGGGTGTAGCGCTCGGGACTCACCTTGAATACGCCGAAGAAGCGGACGTTCTCGGGTATGGGGGGCGCGGGCACCGGTGCGCGATCGTCGCGACCGCCTGGCTCAGGCTCCTCAGTGGGCGGATCGGTGTCGGGACGCCGTTCGCCCTCTTGCTCGGCGAGCGCGAGCGCCGGATGCACGAGGAGCGCGGTGTCGGGCAGCGGCCCGAACGAGCCGGACGGGTAGGTTGCCAGCGACTCGTACCGACTGGCCGCTTCATCGTAAGACATCGCCAGCGCGAAGCCGTCCGACTCCCACATCATGTCGTCCAGCGCTTCACGCAGCGCGCCTTCGAGCACCGCTCGGTCGCGCAGCCGCGTCAGGTACGGGTAGCGGCGATAGAACGTCCACAGGTCGCCGACGCTCACGTGCCCGGGGGCCCACGCCGCGCGCAGCGGGCCGTCCAGATCCATCCGGACCCGGCGAGCGCCGTACATCGTCGCGATCTGCCCACCCTGGCGCAGCTTCGCGGTGACCCGGTCGGCCAGCCGCTGCTGCGCACCCTCCGCCTTGACCGGCTGCCACTCGATCGGCTTCGCCGGATCGGGCTGCTCGGGCACCAGCGCCCAGATGTAGGTCCCGGCGATCCGCAGCCGCACCGTGCTGTCCGCGGCCTGCCGGCGCTGCTCGGCCTGGGTCTTCTGTTGTGCGGTGAGATTGAGCTCCTCCACGCGTTGGCACACCGACATCCAGGCGAGGTAGTCGCGGGTCGCCTCGGCCAGCTCCTGGTACCGCTGGCTGTCGGCGGCCAGGAACACCAGCGTGTTGCGGTTTACCCGCTGCCCAGAACCACGGTGGTCCAGGCAGTGCTGCGCCCACTGCATCGCCGCCGAGTCGCCCCGGCCACGCGCATGCACGTGCTGCGGATGAACCACGACCAGCCGCGCCTCCTCGGTGTCCGGGACGTCGCCTGAGCTCCGGGCACACGTGCACGCCGGCGAAGTCGCCACGTGCCGATCGCTCGCCCTGCAGTCGCTCGACCAGATGCGTCCAGACCACCTCCGGGTGCTCCCGGAGGCGGTCCGCCTGATCGGCCGCGGTAAGCGTCACCGAGGCGGTGGTGTCGTACCAGTACCGCCCACCGTCGGCGTAGAGGTACGTCGCGCGCTGGGACAGCACCTCGACCGCCGACCCGAAGTTGCCCACCGTGTCACCCGGCACCGCGACACCAAGCCAGACGTGCTGCCGCTCGATGGACATGCTTCGCGCTCCGACGACCTCAAGGCGGCGATCGAGGTGAGCGCTTCGCCCGGATTGGTTGCGGTCGCATCCGCTTCGGCGACCAGGTCGTAGGCCGCGCGGCCGACGACCTCACCGGCGAGGAGCCTGGTCGACGGTGAGCGACGGCTCGTGGTCGCGGTAGAGCAGCCGTTGGGCCACGTGACCGCTGCCGTCGCGGTAAGTGATCGTGACAGCGTTCGAGCCGTGCCAGGAGACGTCGAGGACCGTTACTGCGTGCGGCCCGGCTACCCCAGGCACATAGGCGCCGGGTGTGAGGTCTTCGAGCCGCGCGACGGCGCCCCCAGCCTGGTTCGCCATGACAAGGTCAGATTACGGCGCCCGAACGGCAGCCACCGCGACGGCAGCCGGCAAACCGGGGTCCACCGGGGGGCTGATCGCGGACGGTGTCGCCGGCCGGGTGTGCGCTCCCTTCATGATCGAGGCCCCGTTGCTCCGGTCGGGGCCGGAGTAATGACGCCTGGATCTTGCTCGGCAGGACCACCGTGCGGGCCCGGTGATCCGCTGGTGCGCTCGCGTGCACGGGAGGTTGCGGCGCCGAGCTGGCGTCGGGCTCAGTCGACGATGGGGCGGCTCGGCAGCACGACGGTGAGGAAGGTACGGAGAAGCCGGATCGGTCGTCGTCGGTCACCTTCACCGTACGAGCGTCGACCCGCTCCACTCCGCTGATCCAGGTCGCCATCCCGGCGAAGTCCCCGTTCTGGAACAGCACCTCCAGCGTCGCCGGCAACTTCACTTGCGGCGGGCGGGCCGAGCCGAGGTCCTTGACCGCGGCCGCCGCTACGTAGCGCGGAGGTCTTCGACAGCGCAGGGAGCGTCGGGAAGCTCAATGAGCTCCGGGTCGCCGGTCAGTAGGACGAGGCCGTGAGCGGCGGCTGTTGCGGCGGCGAAGCAGTCGCCGAGGGCGATCGGGGCGCGAGCCTTCAGCCGGGCCGCCTCAACCATCCGGGCGGTGCCCGGCAGGTCTGGAGCGAGGCTGGCCCGAAGCGCGCTCAGCGTCTCATCGGCGACCTCGCGGCCGTGGTCGCGCTCCAAGCGGTAGTAGACCTCAACGAGATTGATCCAACTAATAGCCGGCCGCGAGCCGATCAGGTCATTGACGCGGGAGAGCGCGGGTTCCTCGCCGTCGAGCCACGCCAGGACCGCCCAAGAGTCCAGGCAGACGCTCATCGAGGCTCCCTTCCTCGATCGTTGAGCAGCCGGGACGCCATGCCGCTTCCCGCAAACCGGCCACCCAAGGCGGCGGGCAGACGCGAAGCCCTGAGCACGATCTGCCCATCCGTCAACTCGAAGACGACCTCATCACCAGGATGAAGGTTCATCTGATCACGAAGCGACTTCGGGATGACGACCTGGCCCTTCGCACCCACACGTCCAGTCATACTCCATGAGTATAACGGCATCGAAACTCGATGGGGAACCTTCGGCCCTCCGGTCAGTGTCCCGCACAAGTGCGCGGTGACCAGGGCCTAACCGGCACCAACCGGGGCGTACGACTCAACCTCGGCGGCTCGGTCCACGACCTGACCCGATCGGCCGGCTGCTGTTCACCGTGCTGAGCATGATCGCGGACCTGGCACGGGGCCCGAACTCCGGAGGGCATGGCGGTGGCCACGGGCGTGCTGCGCGGCAAGCAGCCCAAGCTGAGCCCAGGAGGCCTGGCTCGTGCAGCTCTGGCGCGCCGAGTGGCGCGCCACCCTCGACCTGGCCGAGCTGTTCGAGGTCGCGGCTCGGCCACGTAGCGCTGGCAGAACCAAGCCACCTGCCGGTGAAGATCACACGCTTGCGATTGGCGACAGGTCCGGTTCGGCGGCCGAGTCAGGCGCCCGATCCTTCGGGTCAGCTGGACCAGTGCACCCTTGGCCGCGCAGTAAGCCGCCCGGTCCCGGCCACCGCGGAGCCCAGCGGTGGAGGAGACGTTCACGATCACCCCTCCTCCGGCCGCAACCATGGCGGGCAGCGCCTCACGGCAGACAAGAGATGGCCCGGTCGCATTGACGACGATCGCCGGATCTTCCACCCGGCCCGCACCGCGTCGAAGGCCGGGTGTGCGCTCCCTTTCATGATCCAGGCCTCGTTGCTCCGGTCGGGGCCGGAGTAATGACGCCTGGATCATGACCCGCGGGACCCGCGGGACCACCGGGACCCGCGGGACCACCGGGCGGGGCCCGTGGTGCGCTCACGTGCACCGGAAGTTGCAGCGGCGGGTGGCGTCGGCCTCATTCGACGATGGCCCGGGTCAGCAGCACCACGGTGACGAAGGTACGGAAGAGCCGGATCGGGTCGTCGTCGGTCACCTGCACCGTACGAGAGTCGACCCGCTCCACTCCGCTGATCCAGGTCGCCATCTCGGCGAAGTCCCCGTTCTGGAACAGCACCTCCAGCGTCGCCGGCAACTCCACCTGCGGCAGCCGGGCCGAGTCGAGGTCCTTGACCGCGACCGCCGCCGTGTCGCGGATCAGCTCGCACGCCGCCGACGGATGCAGACTGTCGGCCGCAAAACGGGTGACCGACCGCTTGACCACAGCCGCGTGGATGTCCGGGCAGACGCGCCGAGCCTCCTCGGCCGTCGTGTCGTCCCCGGTGATCAGCACGATCGGCACGCCGTGGCCCAGCGCAACCAGGGCATTGATGCCGGACTCCCCCACCTCGACGCCGTTGAGCCGAACCCGTGCGATCGCCCGCGGGTTGTAGGTGTGCGACAGCGTCGAGGCCTCGCTGGCCATCGACCCGTGATAGCTGACGAAAAATATGGCGTCGTACGACGGGTCGAGCCCCTCCATCATGTACATCGGCTTGTGCCGGCCCGAGAGGTAGCGGGCGCCGCCGAGCAGCTGATCGGGCCGCAGATTCTGCATGCTGGAATGCGAGTCGTTGACGAGGATCTCCGTGGCGCCGGCGGAAACAGCGCCCTCGATTGCGGCGTTGACCTCGCCCTGCAGAAGCCCGCGGTAGTACTCGTACTCCGGGCCCGGGCCGATGCACTGCGTCCAGTCAACCACTCCCGCCGTGCCCTCCATGTCCGAAGACAGGTAGACCTTCATAGCGCGCTCCTCTGATAGATCTCGGGTTCCGCCGACCGGGTGCCCATGACGGCGTACGTGGCACCGGCCCTACCCGCGGCGCCGCCGTGCCGGCCGTCCGGGAGCAGCGCCAGGACCCGCAGCTCGGACCGGAACTCGTCCGGCAGGTCGGCGGCGTCGGCCAGGGCGGCTCGACAAGCCGTTTCCACGTCGTCGCCACGGGACAGGGCGTCGACGACCGTGCGTGCCGTGCCGGCCCGCATGCTCAATTCGCCGCGCCCGGTGCAGGCGGCGCCGCCGCCGCGAAGATCGCACCAGTTGCCGGCCCCGGGCAGTGCGGAGTCGCCGATGCGGCCGGGGTATTTCCACGGGTAGCCGCTGGTGGAGACGCCGACCACCATCTCGCCGTGCGCGTCGAGGGCGATGACGTTGATGGTGCCCCACGGGCCGTCGTGCGGCACGAGCCGATCGACCAGCTCGATCGCCGCGAGGCGGTAGGCCTCGTCGCCGGCCTGGCTCGCCGTCCGCTCCCCCTCGACCGCCTTGGTCGACGGCCCCAGCGCCTCGCGGAACAGGCGGCGGGAATCAGCCGTCAGCAGCTCAGCGGTATCGAAACCGCATTCCGCGGCGAAAAGGGCGGCTCCCGCTCCGACGAGCAGGCAGTGCTGAGGCAGTCGCTCGAGCACGGCCCGCGCCACCGACACCGGGTGGGGATAGCCCTGCAGCGCACCGACCGCCCCGAATGCCCGGCTGGACCCGACCATCAGCGAGGCGTCGAGCTCCACCACGCCCTGGGCGTTGGGAAGGCCACCGGTCCCGACATAGTGGTCGGCAAGGTTGTCCTCGCAGGCCCGCAGCGCGGCCTCGACGGCGTCGAGTGCCGAGCCGCCGCCGCGCAGGACGTCCATGCCGAGGGGCAGGCCTGTCTCGCTGCGCTCGCTGCCGATGATGACCGGATCCGTCATGCGGTGCCTGCCTCCACTCCGGGGACGGTCTTGGCGGCCAGGCGTGGCACCGAAGCCAGCAACAGCCGGGTGTACGGGTCCTGCGGGTGGTGGAAGACCTCGGCGGTCGGGCCCGTCTCCACGATCACGCCGTCGTGCATGACGGCGATCCGATCGCTGATCTGGCGGACGACGGCCATGTTGTGGGAGACAAAGAGCATGGCCAGCCCGAGGGTGTCCTTGAGATCGAGCAGCAGATTGATGATGTTGGCCTGCACCGAGACATCCAGCGCCGAGACCGGCTCGTCGGCGATGAGCACCTGCGGCTCGAGCGCCAGCGCCCGCGCGATGCCGATGCGCTGGCGCTGACCACCGGAGAACGACCTGGGCAGCTGGTCGACGGCCCGGCCGGGCAGCCCGACGAGGTCCAGGAGCTCGCCGATGCGCTGCGGCACCTGGGCCCGCGGCACGACGTGGTGGTAGCGCAGCACCTCCCCCAGCGTCTGTCCCACGCTCATCCGTGGGTTCAGTGAGCTGTAGGGGTCCTGAAAAACCATCTGCACCAGCCGGCGCTGGGTCCGCGACGGCGCCCCCTTCAGCGGTTGCCTTGCGTAGGACACGCTGCCCCTGGTCGGCGGATAGAGGCCGGCCGCGCAACGGCTCAGGGTGGACTTGCCGCAGCCCGACTCGCCCACCAGACCCAGCGTCTCCCCACGGTGCAGCACCAGGTCGACACCGTCGACGGCGCGCACCACGGCCTGCTCGCGGCGGAAGACGCGGTCCAGGACGCCGGCCCGGCCGGTGAAGTGCTGGACCAGGCCGTCAATGCGCAGGAGCTCCTCGGTCACCCGCGGACCTCGCCGGCTGCCGCCTCGGCGATGGCGGTCGGCCAATGCTCGGAGTCGTGCGCCCGCCAGCAGGCGCTCGCCCGCCCGGGTAGCACCGGCATGAGCGGAGGCGACTCGGTCACGCAGCGATCGATCACCGCTGGGCAGCGAGGCGCGAAGGAGCACCCGGCCACCTCTTCCAGTAAATCCGGTGGCTGTCCCGGAATGCTCAGCAGCCGGTGCACGGGCTCGTCGGGGTCGGGGACCGAGCGCAGCAGCGCGGCGGTGTAGGGATGCCGCGGGCTGTCGAGCAGATCGGCGGTGCCGCCTTCCTCGACAATGCGCCCGCCGTACATGACGTTGAGATATTCGCAGGTGCCGCTGACCACCGCGAGGTCATGGGTCACCAGCACGATCCCGACGCCGCGCTCCCGGCGCAGTGCGGCGAGGACACCGAGCACCTGCGCCTGGATCGTGACGTCGAGCGCCGTCGTCGGCTCGTCGGCCAGGATCAGCCCAGGCTCAGCGGAGAGCGCGATGGCAATGCAGATCCGCTGGCGCATGCCGCCGGAGAGCTCGTGCGGGTAGGCCCGATACCGGCGCTCGGGGTCCTTGATGCCCACCTGGGTGAGCAGATCCACGGCCCGCGCCCGCGCCCGCGATTTCGACATCCGGAGCCGGCGGGCCGGCACCTCGGCCACCTGGTCGCCCACCCGCATGGTGGGATTGAGCGCGGTGAGCGAGTCCTGGAAGATCATTGCCATCACCGACGAAAGGTGCTCACGGCGCCGGCGCGGCGGCAGGTCGGTGACGTCGACGCCGTCGACGACGATCGCACCGCTGGTGATCCGCGCGGGCACCGGCAGCAGGTCCATGATCGCCCGCAAGGTCAGGCTCTTGCCCGAGCCCGACTCCCCCACGAGCCCCACGGCCTGACCGGCCGACGCCGAGAGGGACACGCCGCGCACGGCGTGCAGATTGCCGTCCGGCAACGGGATCTCGACGTCGAGGTCATGGACTTCCAGCAGCGCGGTCATCGGCGCCCGCTCCGCTGGACGAATCCGTCCGCGATCAGCGCGAGCGCAAGTCCGGTGACCACGACGGCGAGGCCGGGCACAGCGGCGAGATACCACTTGGTCAGGATGAACGCCTGACCTTCCTGAATCATCGAACCCCAGTCCGGCGTGGGCTGCGGCACCCCGAGCCCGAGATAGCCCAGCGTCACGATGGCGAGAATCGACAGGACGACGTCACTCATGGAAAACACAAACGCCTGCAGCACGACGTTGGGCACGAGGTGGCGGATCAGGATGCGGTACGTCGGCAGCCCGCTCGCCCTCGCCGCCAGCGCGTACTCCTGCTCCTTGGCCACCAGCACCTCGCCGCGGACGATGCGGGCATAGGCCACCCAGCCGACGAGGGTGATCGCGAGGTAGATGCTCGAGGTGCCCGGTCCCAGCGCGAAAACGAGCGCGATGACCAGGACGAAGAACGGAAAAGCGACCACCATGTCGACCAATCGCATCAGCACGGCATCGAACCAGCCGCCGCGCCAGCCGGCGACCAGGCCGAGGGTCGCCCCGATGATGAAGGGGAAGAGCACCGCCAGCGCCCCGACGCGAAGGTCCACCCGGGCGCCGTAGATGAGCCGGGCGAAGATGTCGCGACCCAGTTGATCCGTGCCGAGCAGATGCCCGTTGCCCGGCGGCAGCAGCGACTTGGTCAGGTCCTGCTGGATCGGATCCCACTTGGTGAGCAGAGGCGCAAGGATGGCCGTGAGGACAAGCAGCCCGAGCAGCACGAGCCCGGCTAGCAAAGTCGGGTTCATCCGCGCCGGCCCGCGGAGCAGGCGGCGCCGGGTCGCCCCAGCCGGGACGGACGTCATGACGTCTCCACGCGCGGGTCGAGGGCCGCGTGCGCCACATCGGTCAGCAGGTTCACGACGACCACGATGACCGCAAACAATAGGGTGACCGCCTGGACGACGGCGAAGTCGCGGTTGAAGATGGCCTCCAACATCAGCGTCCCGAGCCCGGGCAGGGAGAAGACCCGCTCCACCACCAATGTGCTTCCCACCAGGTACGCGATGTTGACGCCGAGCACGGTGACCGACGATACGGCCGCGTTGCGCAGCGTATGACCGACGATGATCCGCCGGTGGGTCAGGCCCTTCGCTCGAGCGGTCACCACGTAATCGCTGTCGAGCACCGCAATCATCGAGGTACGCAGGCTGCGGATCAGGATCGGCGCCAGGGCCAGGGCGACGGTGAGACCGGGCAGGATGATCGAGCGCAGGTGCCCGAGGGTGTTGTCACCGAACCCGGACACCGGAAAAAGCCTGACCCGCAAGGCAAAGAGCAGGATGAGCATGATGCCCAGCCAAAACGCCGGCATCCCGAGCCCGAGGAGCGGCACGGCCCGGATCAGCTGGTCGAGACTGCCGCCGCGCCGGCTGGCGGCGACGACCGCCAGCGGCACGCTGATGAGCAAGGCCAGCACGGTCGCCGCCACCAGCAGCCACAGCGTTGCCGGCAACCGGCCCGCGACCAGACCGCGCACGTCGGTGTTGTAGAAGAACGACTGGCCCAGATCGGCGTGCGACAGGCGGCCCAGGAAGTCGAGGTACTGCTGCCACACGGGCTTGTCGAGCCCGAAGGCCTTATGGAGCGCAGCTACGGAGGAATCGGTCGCCCGGACACCGAGCAGCGTCCGGGCCGGGTCCCCGGGAACCAGGTGGATCATGAAGAAGACGATCAGCGTGATACCGAAGAGCACGGGAATCATGGCCACCAGCCGGCGCAGGACGTACGTCAGGTGCCGCATGTGCCCGTGCCCTCCCTGTCGATGACACTCGGTATGGACACCGCTGGTTACTTGCTGAGGGTGACGTCCTCGAGGTGGTAGTTGCCGGTCGGGTAGGCGACGAAGCCGTGCACGTTGCTGCGGTAGGAGTAGCTGAACGGCGAGTAGAAGAGGAAACCTAGGAAGGCGTCTTCGGCTGCCTGCTTCTGGATCGCGCTGTAGAGCTTCTGCCGCTGCGCGGGATCGAAGGTCTGCTCGGCCTTCTTGGTGTCCGCCGCCACCTGGGCGTTGCTGTAGCCGGTGTCGAAGGAATGGCTCCCGGCCTGTGGGTCGACCGCGAACGTCACCAATTCGTCGGGGTCGGCAATATCCATCGTCCAGTAGGAGTGGCTGATCTCGTATTTCATCTGGTCCTGCAGGTCGTGCCGGGCGCTCGGGTCCACGTTCTCGATCTTGACCTTGATCCCGAGCTGCTTGAGCGACGACTGCAGCACCTGGGCTATGCCCTGCTCGGTGTTGTCGCCGGCACCGGCGAGGAACGTTGTGGTGAATCCGTTCGGGACCGATGACTGGGCAAGCTCCTGCTTGGCCTTGGCCATGTCGTACTGGATGCCGGGCGTGGTCTTGTCGTAGAAGCCGACGTTGGGCATGAAGAACGAGTTGGCCACGGTGCCGTTGCCGAACAACAGCGTCTTGACCAGGGCCGCGCGGTCGATGGCGTAGGAGATCGCCCGACGGACGTGAACGTCGTTGTAGGGCTTCTTCGCCTGATTCATGAGGATGTAGTCGGTCTTGGTCGACGGGAACAGCTTGACCGTGACACCCTGTTGGCCCTTGAGCTGGTCCAGGCTGGAGAACGGCGGGGATTCGTTGATCTGTGCCTGACCGCCCTGTATTTGCACGTTGCGGGCGTTGTCGTCGGCGACGAGCTTCCAGGTCACGCTGTCCAGCGACGGCTTGCCCGTGTCCCAGTACTTCGGGTTCTTGACCAGCTTGAGGTCACTGCCCTTGCTCCAGTGGTCCCAGACAAAGGGACCCGTGCCGACCGGCGCCTTGAGGAACTCCGCTTTGCTCTTTCCCGCGTAGTCCTTGGGCAGAACGGCGTTGCTGAAGTTGGCGAGGTCGGCGAGTAACGGCGCCCACGGGTATTTCGTCGTGATGATTACGGTGGCGGGATCAGGCGCCGCTACGGAGTTGATGGCGACGTCGAGAAACTCCCAACCGCCCTTGGTGCCTCGGGCCTTGTCCAGCGAGAACTTCACGTCGGCCGCTGTCATCGGTGAGCCGTTGCTGAACTTCACCCCCTGACGCAGCTTGAAAGTCCAGGTCAGCTTGTCGGCGGACAGCGTGTGGCTCAGCGCGAGCAACGGCTTGACGTCCTTGCCGTCCGGGGTCACTTCGTAGAGGGACTCCAGCATCTGCTGGAACACCCAGATCGAGGCGTTGCTAAAGACCATGGTGTTGTCCATCGACACGGAGTCCTCCGGCCGGACGATGACCAGGTCGCCGCCCTTGGACGCCTTCACCGCGCCCCCGGACGATTTGTTGCCGCCGGTGCTGCTGCTGCAGGCGGAGAGGCCGCTGACCGCGATGGTCAAGGCGGCGATCGCGGCGAAGGACTTGCGCACGGGACCTCCAGCAGGCAGGGATGTGACGCTGTCGCTGGTCAACCTAGTGCTGTTATCTCAGTTGTCAATCACGCGTCTGCCGACGTTGCGCGGCGCCGCGGGTCACTGCCATGCTCCGCCTCGTGCAGTTCACCGTCATCGGGTCCGGCGCCATCGGCGGCACCGTCGGGGCCTACCTCGTACGCGACGGTCACGACGTCCTGTTCTGCGACGTCGATCCGGCGCACGTCGCAGCCGTCAATGCGAACGGGCTGCGGATCGAAGGCCCGGTCGACGCCTTCACCGTGCCGGCCCACGCCGTCGTCCCCGATGACCTGCCGCCCGTAGTCGAGCACGCGATCATCGCCGTGAAGTCCCAGCACACGGCTGCCGCCGCCGGTCTGCTGCCCGAACGGCTCGCCGACGACGGCTACGTGCTGTCCTTGCAGAACGGCCTGACGGCCGACGCCATCGCGGCCGAGGTGGGCGCCGAGCGCGTCGTCGTGGGTTTTGTGAACTTCGGCGCCGACTACCTGGAGCCGGGCGTCGTCCTGCAGGGCAACATCGCCGCCTTCCGGGTGGGGGAGCCGGCCGGGCCGGTGACGGACCGGGTGCGTGAGCTGGTTGCGGCGCTGCCCTGGGCCGAGGCGACCGACAACATCGCGGGCTTCATGTGGGCCAAGGAGGCCTACGGCGCCATGCTCTTCGCCACCGCGGTCTCGGACCTGTCGATCGCCGACGCGCTCGAGGAGCCTCGGTACCGCCCGCTGATGCTCTCCCTCGCCCGCGAGGTGCTGGCGCAGTCACCCGCGCGGCCGGAGTCGTTCGACGGCTTCGACCCGGCCGATCTCGACAGCTCCATCGACCGGCTGGTGACCTTCAACCGGGCCAGCGGTAAGACCCACAGTGGCATCTACCGCGACCTCATGGTCCGGCGCCGCAAGACCGAGGTCGATGACCTGCTCGACGGCCTGGCCGGGCCGCTGACCACCTACGTCGGGAAGCTCATCAAAGCCATCGAGCGCGGTGAGCGGACCTGCGAGGTGGCGAACCTCGAGCTTCTGGTTGCCTATGAGCGTCTCGAACGCCTCGGCCGGCCCCTGCACGCCGTGGTGCGCGCCCTGCCCGCTCCGCTGCGCGCACCGTCGGGCCCGTTGCACGGCATGGCCGTCGCGGTCAAGGACATGATCGACGTGGCCGGAGTCCCCCGAGGCAATGGCAACCCCCGGGCGATGGCCGGCCCACCGTCGGCAGGCGACGCGGTCGTGGTCACCCGGCTGCGAGAGGCGGCGGCCGACGTGTTCGCCTTGTCCTCGTTGCTGGAGTACGCCGCCGGCGCGCCGCATCCCGATCTGCCCGAGGCGCGCAACCCCGTCGACCCCTCGCGCACGGCCGGTGGCTCCAGCGGCGGCTCGGCCGCGCTGGTCGCCGCCGGCGTCTGCCCAGCGGCGATCGGCACGGACACCGGTGGGTCGATCCGGATCCCGGCGGCGTACTGCGGTGTCGTGGGGTTCAAGCCCAGCTACGGCGTCGTTCCGGTCGACGGAGTGCAGGCGCTTTCCCCGACATTGGACCATGTCGGCGTCATCGCCTGCGACGTCGCCACGACGAGGTCGGTGTTCAGGGCCATCTCGGGCCTGGCTCACGCGGCCGAGCCGGAGACATTGCGGCTCGGCATCCTTATCGATGAAATGACCGACCCGCGGCTCGAGCCCGCCGTCCGCGAGGCGCTGCGTACCGCCGTCGACCGCCTGCAGACCGCGGGTCTCGATGTCGTCGACCGCGACGCGGCACCGCTGCATGCACTGCACGACGCCTTCGGGCCGATCGTGCTGTACGAGGCGTGGCAGCAGCTCGGGCCGTTGGCCGAGGCGGACCCCGGCTACTTCGGCCCCGACACCGACCGCCTGCTCCGGGCCGGCGCAGTCGTCGACTCCTCGGCCTACGAGCAAGCCATCGCCTGGCGGGAAGCACGACTTCCCGGCGCTGATGCCGTGCTCGACGGCGTCGATGTGCTGCTCGGTCCGGTGGTGGCATTTCCCGCGCCGGCCGCCACACCCGTGCTGGACTCGGCTCAGGGGGAGCTCGAGAGCAGGTTCACCGAGCCGGCCAACCTCACCGGCCAGCCGGCCATCACCCTCCCCTGCGGTCACACCGCAGCCGGCCTGCCGGTGGGCGTCCAACTGGTCGGCCGGCGCGGTGCGGATGCGGAGCTGCTCGCCGCTGCGGCCGTGGTCGAGCGCGCGCTGGGGAGCAGCCGGTGACCGGCGCGCTCGACGGGCGAGTGGCCCTGGTCACCGGGACCGCCCAGGGCATCGGCGCCGCCATTGCAAAGATCCTGGCGGCCGACGGCGCAACCGTTCACGGGGTCGACCAAGACACCGTCGACGGGGTCGACACAGACACCGTCGACACAGACACCGTCGACGTGACCGACCCGGTCGCCGTCGACGCGTTCGTCGCCGGCATCGGCGCCGTCGACATTCTCGTCAACAACGCCGGCGGCGTGTGCGGTCAGACCGGTCGCCCGCTCGAGGAGGTGACGGACGCCGACTGGCGTACGGTCGTCGACGCCAATCTGACCAGCACGTTCATCTGCACTCGCGCGGTGATCCGTGGCATGAAGCAACGCGGCTGGGGTCGCATCGTCAACATCTCCTCCGGCGCCGGCCGGAGCGTGAGCCTGACCGGAATTCAGGCCTATGCCAGCGCCAAGGCGGCCCAGATCGGCTTCACCCGGCAGTCCGCGCATGAGCTCGGCCGTTTTGGCATCACGGTGAACTGCATCGCGCCCGGCTTTGTCCTGTCCAACCCGTCGACGCAGCGTCAGTGGGAGAGCTACGGCGCGGACGGCCAGGCCGCGCTCGTCGAGGGCATCGCGGTGCGGCGCCTCGGCACCCCCGACGACATCGCCAACGGCGTGCGCTTCTTCGTATCCGATGCCTCGTCGTGGGTGACCGGGCAGACGCTGTCCATCGACGGTGGCCATGCCATCTTCTGACCTGCCATCTTCTGACCTGCCACCTTCTCGCCCGGCCGGCGCGCCCTACGACTCCTTCTCCTATCTGACGCCGGGGGCCGACTACCCCGAGTTCGACCTGGCGCCGGAGTTCGGCCGGGTCCCTCCCTACGACGGGAAGCTGACTCCCGGCGAGCAACACCGGGCCCAGCGGCTCCTCGCCGAGAGCCTGGTGGTCAGCCTGCACGACCATCCGGTGCGGTTTCCCACCGACATGCGCGAGACGCCGGCGTACAACCGGGGTGGGCGGCAGCACACGGCTTTCGCCGGGCTCGCCGCCTCCGGCCTGACGGTGGTCTTCGACAACATGATGGACGGCACGGCCTGTGTCACCGGCCATGCGCCCTGGCGGTGGGACGACGTGATCACCGACCTGGGGATGCGCCAGGCCGACATCGCGCACCAGGAGGATGTCGTTGTCGTCCGCCGGGTAGCCGACATCGAAGACGCCTACCGCGACGGCAAAGTGGGCGTCGCCTTCGGCCTCGAAGCGGCGACGCCGATCGAAAACGAGATCGACCGGCTCGACGTGCTCTACGGCCTCGGGCTCCGCCAGATCGGCATCGCCTACTCCGACTCCAACGCCCTGGGCAGCGGGCTGAGCGAGCGGATCGACGGCGGGCTGACGTCCTTGGGCCATCGGGCGGTCGTCCGGATGGATCAGCTCGGCCTCGCGATCGACGTGTCGCACTCGTCGGACCGCACGAGCCTGGACGTCTGCCGGGCGAGCCGCAAGCCGGTGCTGATGACCCACGCCGGCGCCCGAGCGGTGTGGGACATCCCGCGGATGAAGCCCGACGACGTACTCCGGGCGATCGCCGACACCGGCGGGGTGATCGGCATGTCGGCCGCCCCGCACACCACGCTTTCCGCCGCCCACCCCCTGCACTCGATCGATTCCGTCATGGACCATCTCCGTTATTGCCTGGATCTGGTCGGGATCGAGCACGTCGCCTTTGGACCCGACACGCTCTACGGCGACCATGTGCAATTGCATACGGTCTTCGCCGGCCTGCTCAACCTTGGCGATGCCACGGAAGGGCCGCCGTACGAGAAGGTCGCCTATGTCGACGGGCTCGAGAATCCCACTGAGAACTTCGCCAACATCTGCCGATGGCTGGTGCAGCACGGTTTCAGCGACGACGAGATCCGTGCGGTGATCGGCGGCAACATCCTGCGCGCGCTGCGGGCGATCTGGGCATGATCCCCGTACGGCGGTCGCATCCCGAACTCGCCCGGCTGAGCCAGGATTTCTTCGCCCTCCGGCACTCGATCGACCCCTTCAACGCCACCATGCTGGGTGTCGCCGGCTTCGACGACCAGGTGCCCGATCCGAGCCGCGCGGCGGCCGCCGGAAACGCTCGGCGGGTCGCGGCCATCGAGCAGGCGGCAGCGCGCCTCGACCCCTCGACCCTCGACGAAGACGACGCGACCGACCGGGAGGTGCTGGTAGCGCTGGCCGGCGCTGATCGCGCCGACCTCGAGCAGGGGAGCTGGGAGGCCAACGCCTCGGCCGATGGTTACGGCTCGCCCCAGGGCGAGGCGTTCATGGCCGTCGCGGCGGCGTCGCTGGTCGACGCCGCGGCGGTCGAGGGTTATCTGCGCCGGCTCGGTGCGCTCGGGCCATTCTTCGACGCTGTCGGCCGGCGCTACCGCGAGGCGGCAGCGGATGGCCGGCGGCCGACCGCTGTGGGCGTGCACCAAGCGGTCGAGCAGCTGCGTGGCCACCTGAGCGGAGCCGTGTTCCAGCGGCCTACCTTGCCGCCCGGCGTCGACCACGAGCACACCCGCGCGCGGATCGCTGCGACGGTGGATGACGTCGTCCGCCCGGCGATGCGCTGGCTGACCGCGATCCTCGATGAGGAGCTCGGGCCGGTCGCCCGCCCCGACGAGGAAGTCGGCATGAGCTTCGTTCCGGGCGGCGCGGACGCCTACCGCGCAGCCGTGCGACGCCACACCACCACCGACCTGACGCCGGAGGAGATTCACGGCATCGGGCACGGCGTCCTCGCCGGCCTGCGGGAGGAATGGCTCGAGCTGGCAGGGACCGTCCTGGGTACCACCGATGTGCCCTCGACGCTGGAGCGGCTGCGCCGCGATCCATCGTTGCGCTTCACTACCGAGGCCGAGATCGTCGAGGTCGTCACAGCGGCGCTGGCCCGCGCCGAGGCGGTCCGCGACAGGTGGTTCCCGCATTACGACATCGCCGACTGCACCGTGGAGCAGATCGACCCGGTCGAGGCCGGCAATGCCGCGCTGGCGCACTATCGCCCGCCGTCGGCGGACGGATCCCGGCCCGGCGCCCACTGCGTGCTGACCGTCGACCCGCAGCAGCGGTTCACCTATGAATACGAGGCTTTGGCCTTTCACGAGAGCACGCCCGGACATCACCTGCAGATCGCCTCGGCTCAGCAGCTGCCGCACCTTCCCGCCTATCGGCGTTTCCTCGACGCCGAAGTCTGCGCCTACGTCGAGGGATGGGGTCTCTACAGCGAGCGGCTGGCCGACGAGATGGGGCTCTACAGCTCTGATATGCAGCGCCTCGGGATGCTGTCGTTCGACGCCTTGCGGGCCTGTCGCCTGGTCGTCGACACCGGTATGCACCACCTCGGCTGGTCGCGCCGGCTAGCGATCGACTTCATGTGGGCCAACACCGCAACGACCCGGCACAACGTCGTCAACGAGGTCAACCGATACATTGCCTGGCCCGGGCAGGCACTGGCGTACCTGATCGGGCGGCGCGAGATCGTCCGGCTGCGGACCGCGGCCGAGCAACGGCTCGGGCCCGGTTTTGACCTCCGCGGCTTCCACGGCGCGGTGCTCTCCAACGGCGCCGTCCCGCTGGGCGTCCTCGAACAGGTCGTCCTGCGCTGGGCCGATGCGCTCTCTCCCTAACGCCACAAGGAAGGCTCACGTGTTCGTCGACATCAACGGAGCAAGGCTCAACGTCGAAGTGCTCGGTCGCGATGACGCGCCGGTGCTCATCGCCCACCACGGCGGTGGCGGCATCGGGTCACTCGCCGAGCCCAAGGCGACCTTTGGCCCGCTGTCCGACGTTTTCCGGGTCATCGTGTTCGATGCGCGGGGGTGCGGTCGCAGCGAGGGTCTGCCGCCCTACTCCCACCAGCAGTGGGCCGCTGATATGGACGCTTTGCGCGAGTGGGCCGGCGCCGAGCAGGTCGTCGTGGCCGGCGGGTCGTACGGCGGCTTCATCGCGATGGAGTACGCCGTTGCCTATCCCGAGCGGGTCCGTGCGATGGTGCTCCGGGATACCGCTGCCGACTCCTCGAACCTCGCCCTGGCATATGAGAACGCGCGCCATCAGGACCGCGTACAGATCGACTGGGCGAGCTTCGACCGCTATTGGAGCGGCCGCATCCACGACGACGAGGATCTCAAGGCGCGGTGGGCCGAGCTCATCCCGCTCTACGACTTCGACTACGACCCGGTGAAGTCCGCGGCGGCCGTCGAGGCCGGGATCTACCGACACGAGTCGCACAACTGGTGCTTCCAGCACAACATGCCGGTCTACGACCTCAAGCCGCAATTGCCCCGGGTGGCGTGTCCGACGCTGGTGACGGTCGGGCGCACCGACTGGGTGACGCCGGTGTCGGCGGCGGAAACCATCGCCGAGCTTGTCCCGGGCGCTCGCCTGGTGGTTTTCGAGAAATCCGGCCACTCCCCACAGACCGAGGAGTACGACCTGTTCCAGCAGGTCCTGCGCCAGTTCCTCGACGAGGCAATCCCGGACATCGCGGCGGCACGCGCATGACGATCCGTTCCCTCGTCCTGGAGGACCTGCCCGGTGGCCTCGAGATTCCCTATCTGGACGTGCAAGGACACCGTGATGGCCCGCACCTCACCGTGATCGCCGGCGTTCACGGCGCTGAATACACCTCGATCGCCGCCGTACGCGAATTCGCGCGTCTGCTGGATCCGGCGCAGGTGTCGGGCCGGATCACGGCGGTGCCACTGGTGAACGGTCCGGCCTTCTGGGCCCGGTCGCCGTTCGTTATCCCCGCGGACGGCAGGAACCTCAATCGTTGTTTCCCGGGTGACGCCGGCGGTTCGTACTCCGAGCTGCTGGCCCACCACGTGTTCCAGACCTTCGTCGTCGGCACCGATTACCTGCTGGATTTGCACGCCGGCGACCTGCCCGAGTCGCTCGAGCCTTTCGCGATGTATGAGGAGTCGGCAGTCGAGGGAGCGTCGCGCGACCTGGCTCTCGCGTACGGCTTGGGGCACGTCGTCCGGCAGAGCGCGGCCATGCCGACGGTGGTCGGGAGCACCTGCGCGGCCGCGGGCGACATCGGCGTGCCGGCGATCATCGCGGAGTCCGGCCAGAACGGCATCCTGGACCGGGCGTCGGTCGACCGGCACCTCGCCGGTCTGGCCAACGTCGCCCGCCACCTCGGCCTGCTGCCCGGCGTCGTCATCCGCCACGACCCGCCGCAGGAACACGAGGGTTGGCACTGGTTGCGCACGCCCTCGGCCGGCTGGTGGGAGCCGGGGGTGCCGGTCGGCACCGCAGTCGAGGCCGGCGCGCTGCTCGGCACGGTCAGCGAGATCCTCGGCGATGTGCTGCTCGAGGTGAGGGCACCCGAGGCCGGCGTCCTGCTCTTCCTGACCAGCAGCCCGGCCGTCGCCGCCGACGGGCTCCTGCTCGGCCTGGCCCGCGCCGCGCGGTGACAGCTTCCGGCGTTCAGCCGGCGGCCCGCCGGTGCGGCCGTGACCGGGCCAGCGCGTACGTCCGCGCCATTTCGTTGCCGACGATCATCATCCCCTCGTCGACCCCCATCCCCGGCTTCGCCAAGATCTGATCGGCGCCGCAGGCCATCGCAATGTGCGCGGTGACCTGTGCCGAGCGCTCTGTCTCGGTCGCGCTGCCACCGCAGTAGGCCAGCAGCCCGCGGCGGCGCACCAGGAGCAGGGACTCGATGGTGTTGTTGAGCCCGCCGAGGTCCGGGACCTTCACGTGGATGACGTCGGCCGCGCCGGCCGCCACGAACAGCGCGATGTCGGCTGCGGTGTTGCACCACTCGTCGACGGCGAGCTGGACGGTGCCCCCGCGAGCCGACACCGACCGGCGCAGGGCCGCCATCGTCTGGATCTGTCCCTCGCGGCTGCCGGCGTCCAGCGGATGCTCCACCCGCAATTGAAAGGGTTTCGCGATCGCGGCCAGCCGGACCAGGTACTCGGCGATCCGCTCCACGTCGCCGTCGAAGGCCAGTCCCAGCGTGCCGTAGACGTCGAAGTGCAACATCGGCGAGTAGGCCGGATCCCGGCGGAGCGCGAGGACCCGGTCGCGCACCCAACGGACGTAGGCCGCGAGCAGCTCGCCGTCGCGGCCGACCTTCTCCTCGACGTTGTTGACCAGACCGTGTGGGAGCGCATCGGCGCCTTTGAGCACCATCTTGTCCACATTGGCGTAACGCTCGTCACCGCATTGTGCGAATACGCCGATCGGACGGACATCGACGCCGGTGTCGTAGTCGTCACGGACGACCTCAGCCATGGTGACCCCCCGAGCGCGGGCCACCGCATCGAGTGTGGCCTGCGTCACGCCGAACCGGATGGCGCACGCCAGCCGCTGCCCGTCGACACAGGCCGCGTCGAGCTCTTCGGACAGATCCCGGAAGGAACCGAGCTGGCGCCCGACCAGCAGGGGGGCGATCGCTTGCTCCACAACCGCGACGGCGTCCATAGCCGAGAAGACCGGGTCCCGGCCGGCGACCCCGGCGTACTGCACCCCGACGCAGTCGCCGTGCGCCACCTGGCCGTCGTCCAGCTCGAGCAGCACGGAAAGCGCTTCGGCCGGTTGGCGGACCGCGGTGAAGCCAGGAGTCAGGGGCCGGCCGGCGTAGCTGAAGCCGTCCAGCGGCAGCCCGCAGCGGATCGCGGCCTGGTCATCGGTGAAGAACCCGCCACGGACGGGCACCGAAAGCACCCGGGTGACCCGCACGGCCTAGAACGCCGACTGGAGCAGCCGGCGGGAGGCGGCGATGTGCTCGCGCATGGCCTGCTCGGCGGCAAGCGGATCCCGCGCCTCGAGAGCGGCGAGCAGTGGCGCATGCGACAGCATGCTGGAGTGTCGAGCCGGGCGGGTTGACCAGTAGGAGCGCCAGAACCGCAGGTTGTGCTGGAGGAGGCGATCGGCGGCATCCTGGAGCAGGCTGTTGCGGATCATGTGCACGAGGAACGAGTGGATCTCGTGGTCATCCCGGAGGAACGTTTCCGCGTCGGTTCCCTCACGCGCCTTCTCCGCGGCGTTCACCAGGCGTCGCAGGGTCGCGAGGTCCTCATCGCTTTGCCGGCCGGCAGCGATATAGGCGACGCCGCATTCGATCGCCTCCCGCGCCTCGAACATGTCGAGCACGTCCTCCAGGCCAACCGCTGTGACGACGGTGCCGCGCCGTGGCATCACGGTGATGAACCGGTCACCGGCCAGCCGGGCGATGGCCTCGCGGACCGGCATTCGGCCGAAGCCGATCTCCGTCGCGAGCCGCTGTTCATTCACCACTGCACCGGGCGGTATCCGCAGGTCGAGGATCATCTCCAGTAACCGGTCGTAGGCCTGGTCGCTCGCCCGCTGCGGCGCTGCCACGCTGCTGTCTCCCTTCATCGGCCTACGTCAGCCCAAGCCGGCGCTGCAGGAACAGTCTCCCCCGTGCCACGGTATCGGGGGCGCCGTTGGCACATGATCGGAGATTTCTTCTCGGCCCGGGTTAGAGATAATTGCTCGAGATGCCGCCGTCGAGCACCACGGTTTGGCCGGTGATCCACGACGCGTCGTCGGAGGCGAGGAAGCAGGCCAGCGCCGCAGCGTCCTCCGGCCGGCCGAAGCGGCCGAGCGGCACCCGGTCCAGACGCACCTGCCGGGCCGCTGGCTCGGGGAAGAAGGCCTCGACGTGGGCGGTCAGGACCGGTCCCGGCGCCAGGGCGTTCACCCGGATGCCACGCCCGCCGAGCTGCACGGCCATCGACCTGGTGAGAGCTGCGACGGCGCCCTTACTGGCCGCGTAGGCATCCTGCGGCACGCGGCATCCGAGCACGGCGAGGAAGGAGCTCATGTTGACCACGGCGCCGCCGCCGGCCGCGACGAGCTGGGGCACCGCGTGCTTGCTGCACAGCATGGTGCCGTGCAGGTTGATGTCACCGATGGTGCGCCAGAGGGTCAGGTCCGCGTCGAGGAACGAGATGTCCTGATGCGGCATGACGCCGGCGTTGTTGAAGAGCACGTCCAGACCGCCAAAAGCATGCACCGCAGCCTCGACGGCCGCTGCGACCTGGTCCTCCTCGCGTACGTCGGCGACCACGGCGACCGCCTCGCCGCCCTCGGCCCGGACCAGCGCGACGGTCTCCTCGGCAGCGCCGGCCGAGACGTCGAGCACCGCCACCCGGGCGCCCTCGCGGGCGAAGCGCAGGCTGCTCGCCCGGCCCAGCGCTCCGCCGGCGCCGGTGATCAGCGTGCGCTTGCCGGGCAGCTGCATCAGCGCCGACCGGTCAATCCGTACAGCGCCCGGGCGTTGTCCCGCAGCACCTGCTCACCCGCGGCGCGAGCCTGCGCGTCGGTCAGGTCGCCGTCCGCGACGAGCTCGCCGAGCACCTCGCCCAGGAGCCGCCGGCCGTCGTGCGCTGCCAGCCAATGGAGCTCCGGCACCCGTGCGCCGTCCGAGCTGTACATGATCTTGCTCGCCGGCGCCGCCCCCAACGCGGCCCTCGTCACCGCGCGCATTTCGCCCCGGGACAGGAAGGGAATGCCGTAGGAGACGTCGAGGTGCGCATTGCCGTAGACCGCAGCAAGGAATGCGCCCTCGCGGACGTAAGGCCAGCAGCCATGCAGCAAGACCACGGGCATGCCGCGATAGGCCGGTTCCTCGAAGATGCCGCGGAGCAGCAGCGGGTTGGCCGCACGGAGGTCGGCGTCGGGATCGCCGTAGCCCACATGGAACTGCACCGGCAGCCCCTCGCCGGCGGCGACCTCGAAGGCAACGTGCAAGAGCGTGTCGAGCAGCGGCTTGTGTCCTAGCCGCACCGCGCCGGTCGCCTGCACCTCGAGCCGCGCCGCACCAAAGGCCGCGACAGCGTCGGCCTCCGGCCATCGCGCGATGGCCAGACCGGTGCGGTAACCGGCGATGCTCTTGAACCCCGCGTATCCCTTGTCCCTCGCCCCGGTCAGCCGATCGCGTACGGCCGCCAACAACTCGGCGTACGACGCGTGCCGTGCGACGAGTCCCTGAAAAGCCAGCTCGAGCCGCAGCAGGGCAACCGATTCGCAGCCGGCGGCCGATCCCAGCTCGGCGACATCCAGCGCGACGGCGGGCTCCGGGTAGCCCGTGTCCACGACGACCGCTCCGATGAGGGCGTCGCGGAAGAGTCGGCCAGTCAGCTCCACCGTGTCGAGGCGGGCCCGTGCGTCGAGCACCGCCTCCTCCTGTCCGGGTACGCCGTAGAACTGCGCCAGCTCGTTCGTCAGGCGCCGGTAGAACGCTGTGTGGGCGACGTCTTCGGTCCGCATCCGGCGGTCCGGGGACTCGCTGAAGAGGGAACGCCACACCGCCACGTCGTGGTGTCCCTGGCGCCGCTCCACTGCGTGGCAGTGGTTGTCGACCACCGCCACATCAGCAAGGTCCACCGCTACGCCCATTTCAGAACCGGTAGAAGTGGTGGCGAATCTCGAAGTCGAGGTCTTGGGCGGAAAAGGCGGCGTCCTCGGATCGGCGTACGGCGAGGTAACACCGGGCCAGCAACGGCCCGAGCGCGCCGGTCAGCAACGCGTCCTTTTCGAGCTCGTCGAGGGCCTCGGCCATGGCCGAAGGCAGCGGCCGGACCTTGCCACGAGCCAGCTCCTCGACACTCATCTTGGCCGGGTCGTGCTCGCACGGCTCGCCTGGCTCCAGCCCGCGCTCGATGCCGTCGAGCCCGCAGGCGATGAGCGCACCGAGGGACAGGTAGGGATTGGCGCTGCCGTCCGACGTCTTGTATTCGATGTTGTAGCTCCGCTCCTCCCGCCGGTAGAACGGCGACGCCACGCGCAGCGCCGCCTCCTTGTTGTCGAATCCCCACGCCGTGGTGGCTGACGCCCAGGCGCTGGGGGTGAGGCGACGGAAGGAGTTGTAGCTCGGCACGGTGAGGGCAGCCAGCGCCGGCAGGTGTTCGGCGACGCCGGCGATGAAGTGGCGGCCCATCGCCGACAGGCCACCGGGCTGCTGCGCGTCGTAGAGCAGGCTGTGCCGGCCGTCGGAATCCCACAGGCTGAAGTGCACGTGCGCACCGCTGCCGATCTGCTCGGGAAAGGGCTTCGCCGCAAAAGAGGCCAGCAATCCATGGTGCTGGGCCACCCCTCGGATGGTGTCGCGGAACTTCATCTGGTTGTCCGCCGCACCGAGGGCTTCGGTGTGCCGAATCGAGATTTCCTGCTGGCCCGGGCCGTACTCGTTGATCGCCTGCTCGACCTCCATGCCCTGTGCTGTCAAGGCGTCGACCATTTCCGTCATCAGCTTCCCGTGATGGTCGTGACCGATCGCGCTGTAGACAGGGGCGTGGGCCGGTGCGTCGAAGGGCACGTAGCGCCCGTCCTGCTCGGTGGCGATGTAGTACTCGTTCTCGAAGGTCGCCTGCACCGAGATCCCGAGGCCGGCGGCGCGGGCGATGGCCCGCTTCAGGAACGAGCGGGGGCAGGCACCCCAATCGGTGCGGTCGTGGCCGAGCTGGTCACACAGCACGCTGGCACTGCCCGGAGCCCAGGGCAGCACGCTGAACGTCGCCGGGTCGGGCACCAGCCGGATCTCCCCCACCGGCTCCATGCCCTCGATCGGGACCATCTGCTCGAGCAGGTTGATCGACATCTGGGCCCGGGTCAGGCCGACCCCTTCGAGCAGCTTGTGTTCGAGCTGCCCGATGTGGGTCGCCTTGGTCCGGGCTACCCCGCTGACGTCGCAGTACTCGAACCGGACCAGTCGCACGTCGGCCCGCCGCGCCGCGTCGACGACCGCCGCGATGTCCATTCCCGTCATCCCTCCTGATCCGAATCGCAGTTCAGAGCATCACGTCGCCACCGTTGGGCCCGAGCGTCTGCCCGACGTAGTAGGAACCGTCGGCGCAGGCGAGCAGCACCGCGGTCGGGACCACTTCGGCGACCTCCCCGAACCGGCCGATCGGCAACTCGGCGAGCTTCGCGCTGCGCCACGCTTCGGTCTCCCCGTCGAGCAGCGGTGTCTTGATCGGCCCCGGCGCGATCGCATTGACCAGCACCCCCCGCCGGGCGACCTCGCGTGACAACGCCTTGGTGAAGGCGATCACCGCGCCCTTGCTGGCGGAGTAGTGGACCACCTCGGCCCCACCGATCTGGCCCAGCTGGGAAGCAATGTTGATCACCCGCCCCCATCCCCGGTCGAGCATCTGCCCGATCAACACCCGGGTGCACAGAAACGTGCCGCGGAGGTTGACGGCGAGTACCCGGTCCCAGTCGGTCACCGGCATGTCCTCCAGCAGCGACTGGGTGAAGATCCCGGCGTTGTTGACCAGTACGTCCACCCGGCCGTGGGCGGCGACGGCAGCCTCGGCCATCGACCGGACCGCGTCCTCGCTGGACACGTCGGCCTGGTGGAAGGTCACCCGCCCACCGTGCCGGCGTACGGCGTCGAGGACCGTGCCAGCGGCGGTCTCGTCGACCAGATCCACGAGGGCCAGGTCGGCGCCCTCCCGTGCGTAGGCCTCCGCGATGCCCGCACCGATCCCCGACGCGGCACCGGTGACCAATGCCACCCGGCCGCGCAGCCGCCCGTCTCGGCCGGCGCCGGAAGCGGTGGTCACGCGTCCACCGCGACGCGCGACGCGGGGCGATCTGCGCCGGCCCACGCCCCCACGATGTCGCCGGCGGAGGCCAGGTCGAACCGGTGCCGCATCAGCAGCATCGCGGCCTCGTGCTGCGCCTGGTCGTCGCTGGCGACGCAGTCCGTCGCCAGCACCACGTAATTCGCGTCTCCTCGCCGAGCGTGGCAGCCGCGTCGAAGCCGATGAAGGAAAGGATGCCGAAGACCACCCCGAGGCCGACGCCGGTGAACCCGTTGGGAGCCGACGTCGGCAGGAACACCGCAGCGGTGTTCCCGTGCCCCGCCTTCGTGACGGCGACCACCGCCAGGATGAGAAAGACTACGACCTCCAGGGCGAACAGGGTGAGGTCGATGTTGACCGAAGCTTTGATGCTGCGCGCCGACAGGCCGAAGACCACCACCATGGCGATGAGGCTGAAAACGGCCCAGGAAACCTCCTTGTGGAACGTCAGCAGCACGTAGTCGTGCACGAAGGCGCCGAAGGCGCAGAACAGTCCCGGAGCGAGCAGCGCATAACCGATCCAGAAGAGCCAGCCCGTGAAGAAGCCGGCCCCCTGTCCGAGCCCTTGCGTGTTGAAGGTGTAGAAGGAGCCGGCGGACGGCATCCGGCGGAGAACTGCACGACGGTGTTTCCCACGAACAGGCAGGCCACAAAGGCGATGAGGAACGACAGCGGCAGGGCGGCACCCGCGGACGGTCCTGCTGCGGGGGCGTTGAGCACAACGGCGAGGACCGGCGCCATCGCCGCGGCCGCCATGGCGATACCATTGGGCACACTGAGGACCCCGCGCTGCAGCCGCCGTGGGGTGGTTGTCTCCCCGAACGCCATCGCTCACCTCCGCGCGAGACCGAATTGATGTGCGGTAGATATATCAGACGCCGGTCGGTTCTTCTACACCTCGGCCAATATCCCGTCCGCGTCGGTGTAGAGCCGAGCACCTGGACGGAAGGTCACCCCGCCGAAGGACACCGCGACATCGCGCTCTCCGGCGCCGTCCCGCCGCCCGCGCCGGGGGTTCCTGCCGAGGGCGAGAACGCCCACGCCCAGCGTGGCCAGGGCCGCCACATCTCGTACGGCGCCGTTCAGCACGACTCCGGACCAGCCGTTGGCCAGCGCCAGGCTGGCGAGGACGTCGCCGACCAGGGCCGTGTCGAGTGAGCCGCCGCCGTCGACGACCAGCACCCGGCCGGCGCCCGGCTCGGACAGCGCCGCGCGGACCAGGCCGTTGTCGTCGCGGCAGCGGACGGTCGCGATGATGCCCTCGAAGGCCTTCCGTCCGCCGAAGGACAACAGCTGCAGGGAGCAGGCTTGCAGCCGGTCGCCGTGCTCGTCGGACAGATCAGCGGTCGGCATGGTTGCGTCGACGCTCCTTTGCGGTCAGGTCGCGGGTCAGGCCGCAGCCCAGTGCCGTCGGCTGTGGGTCAAGAGCTGGCGACTGCGTGGGCGGCGGGCTCTCCGGCGGCGGTGACGAGCGGAAAGTGGCACGCGGCGAAGCGGCCCGGCGCGACCTCCGACAGGAGCGGCCGCTCCGTGCGGCAGCGTTGCTGGGCGTATGGGCAACGCGGGTGGAAAGGGCATCCGGTGGGCTTGTCCACGGGGTTCGGCACGTCACCGGTCAGCACGATCCGCTCGCGGGGCAGCTCCTCCGTGCCGTCGTCGATCTCTGGTGCGGCCGAGAGCAGCGCCTCGGTGTACGGATGTGCCGGCGCGTCGTACAGCGGGTCGGCATCAGCCACCTCGACGATCTCGCCCAGGTACATGACGGCGATGCGATCGGAGACGTGCCGGACCACGCCGAGGTCGTGGGCGATGAACACGTAGGTCAGTCCCAGCTCGTCCTGCAGGTCGGCGAACAGGTTGAGCACCTGCGCCTGGATCGACACGTCCAGTGCCGACACCGGCTCATCGGCGACGATCAGCCTGGGGTTCATCGCCAGCGCCCTGGCAATGCCGACCCGCTGGCGCTGGCCACCGGAGAACTCGTGCGGGTAGCGGTCGACGTGCGACGGTGACAGGCCGACAACGTCGAAGAGCTCGGCGACCCGCCTGCGTACGGCCGCCGGCGGTCCGAAGTCATGGATTTGCAGCGGCTCGGCCACGACGTCGCCGACCCGCCGGCGGGGGTTGAGCGATGCGTAGGGGTCTTGGAAGACCAATTGCACGTCGCGGCGTACGGGCCGCAATTGCCGCCTCGAAAGCGTGGTGATGTCCTGACCAGCGAAGTGCACTTGGCCAGCGGTCAGGTCGGTCAGCCGGACCAGGCAACGTCCCAGGGTCGACTTTCCGCAACCGGACTCGCCGACCACGCCGAGCGTTTCGCCCCGTCGTACCTCGAGCGAGACACCGTCCACGGCGTGCACCACCGGGCGCTCGCCGCGCCGGGGCAGCACCCCGGTCCCGCGGACCGGGAAGTGCTTCACGACGTCGATGGCGCGCAGTAGGACCTCGCCGCGCTCGACCTCGGTCATGCCCGCGTTTCCGGACCGATGGTCATTGCCTCAGCCTGCGGTCCGCCGTCGGACAGTGAGGTGTCGTCTGCCTGACCCGGGTCGCCGGCTGCCACGGCCGCGACCACGGCCTGGGAGCGCAGCTCCTGCCGGCGGTCCCGGGGCAGCCAGCAGGCATCGGCATGCGCTCCACCCTCCAGCGGCGGACGCTCCTCGCAATGGTCATGCCGGTGCCGGCAGCGGGGGGCGAACGCGCACCCGCTCGGCGCGGTCAGCGCAGATGCCGGGGAGCCCGGGATCGCCGGCAGGCGCCGGACCCGGGGAGCCCGCGCCCGTGGCACCGATCCGAGCAGGCCCCAGGTGTAGGGGTGTTGCGGGCGGTGGAAGACGGCGGTCTTGGGACCCTGCTCGGCGGCCCGGCCGGCGTACATCACGAGGACGCGGTCGGCGAGCTGCGAGATCACGCCCATGTCGTGGGTGATGAGCACGATGGAGGAGCCGTGGTCCCTGCGCAGCCGGCGCAGCAGGTCGAGCACCTGGGCCTGGGTGGTCACGTCGAGCGCGGTCGTGGGCTCGTCGGCGATCAGCAGGGAGGGGTTGTTGGCCAGACCCATGGCGATAACCGCGCGCTGCCGCATGCCACCGGAAAACTGGTGCGGGTAGTCGTCCACCCGCCGGTGGGGGTCGGGGATGCCGACCTCCTCGAGCAGCTCCACGGCTCGGGCCCGGGCGGCCGATTTGGACATCTGTTTGTGCGCGCCGAGCTGCTCGGCGATATGCCAGCCCACCGTGTACACCGGAGTCAGTGAGGTCATCGGATCCTGGAAGATCATCGAGATCTCCCGGCCGCGTAGCCCACGCAGCTCGTCGTCGCTCATCTTTACCAGGTCCTGCCCGCGGAAGAGCGCCTCGCCCTCCACGGTGCAGTTCGGGTCGCGGATCAGCTTCAGGATGCTCATCATCGACACGCTCTTGCCCGAGCCGGACTCGCCGACGACGCCCAGGACCTCGCCCTGCGCGAGGGAAAAGGAGAGGCCGTCGACGGCCCGGGCGGCGCCGCGCCGGCTGCGGAAGGTCACCCGCAGGTCCCGCACGTCCAGCAGGGGCTCAGGCACGCCGCACCCGGGGGTCGAGCAGTGCGTAGACCATGTCGACGACGGCGCTGGCCAGGACGACGAAGAAAGCCGCGTAGAGCACGGTGCCGAGGATGACCGGCAGGTCGAGGTTCTGCAACGCCTCGTAGGTGAGCCGCCCGACCCCGGGCAGGCCGAAGACCACCTCGGTCAGCAACGCCGAGCCGCCGACCAGCGCCCCGAAGTCCAGCCCGAACAGCGACACGATCGGGATGAGGGAGCAGCGCAACGCGTGCCGAACGAGGATCCGGCGCTCGGACACGCCCTTGGCCCGGGCCGTACGTACGTAGTCCTCGTCGAGGGCACTGAGCATCTCCGACCGGAGGACCCGGGCGTAGATGCCGGCGTAGAGCACCGCAAGGCTGAACCAGGGAAACAGCAGGTGCAGCGCCCACTGCGCCGGATTGTCAGTCAACCCGACATAGCCCAGCGGGGGCACCCACGAAAAGACGCTGGCGTGCAGGCGGCTCTGCGTGACGAGGTTGACGACCTCGCCGAGCCAGTACACCGGCATCGACACGCCGACGACCCCGAGGAGCACGATGATCGGGTCGGCCGCTCGGCCGCGCCAGGCAGCGGCTGCCGTGCCCATGATGATGCCGACAACCATCCAGAGCACCGCAGCACCGAGCACCAGCGACAGGGTGATGGGGATGGCCTGGGTGATCTGCGGGATGACCTTGACCCCCCGGTTGACGAACGACGTGAGGTCACGGTCGATGAACAGATGCCGCATCATGAGCGCGTAGCGGACGGGCAGCGGGCGGTCGAGGCCGAACTCGTGGCGCACCTGCAACAGCGTTGCCTGGTCGGCGTTGCGTCCCGCGATCCGGGCAGCGGGGTCCACCCCGGGCGTGGCGAAGAAGATGAGGAACACCAGCACGCTGATCGAGAACAGGACGAGGACGGCCGCGACGGAGCGCCGGACGGCGAAGCCGAGCATCAGGCGGCTCCTCGAAGTCGGGCGCGAGGGTCGAGGGCATCCCGTACGCCGTCCCCGAAGAGGTTGAGCACGACGGCCGTGAGCGCGATCGCGATGCCGGGCGCCAGGGTGACAGCCGGCCGGGTGTAGAGCAGTCCCAGACCGTCGTTGATGATCGTCCCCCAGCTCGCCTGCGGCGGCTGTACGCCGACCGACAGGAACGACAGCGCAGACTCGGTGAGCATGCTGAGCGCGGTCATCAGTGGCAGGAAGACCACCACGGTCGGCAGCACGTTGGGCAGGATGTCCCGGCGCATGATCCGCAGATCCGAGGCTCCGACCCCGACGCCGGCGGCGATGAACTCCTTTTCCTTCAGGGCCAGCACCTGACCCCGCAGGGGTCGCGCGACGTACGGCACATAGATGACCGCGATGATGAGCACCGGCAACCACAGGCTGCCGGCGCCGATATGAACCGGCCCCACGGTGAGCCCACTGGTGAGCAGCACCACCGACAGGCAGATCGCCAGCAGATAAACGGGGAAGGCCCACACGACATCGAGCAGGCGCGCGAGGACGGAATCCACGACACCGCCGAAGTAGCCGGCGAGCACGCCCAACAGGGTCGCGAGGGCACAGCAGAGCACGGCGGCAGCGAGCCCGATGAGCAGGCTGTTGCGCCCGCCGTAGAGCAGCCGCGCCATCACGTCGCGACCCTGGTTGTCCGCCCCCAGGAAGTAGTGCCGGGGATCCCCCGTGGGCCCCACCGGAGTCACCCCGAGACCGAGTCCGGTGGTGCTGGGCCGGAGCACCGGCACCGTCTTCCCGTGCACGACGGTTGTCCCAGAGACATTGGAGGCGAACGGATCGGTGTGAGCTACCGATCCTGCGTAGACCGGGGCGAGCAGGCACGACAAGGCCACGACAACCAGGATGACGGCCGAGGCCATCGCCGCGCGGTTGCGCCGCAACTGGCCCAGCGCGGTGCGCCACGGGCCGGCCGAGGCTCTGGCGGCGGTCTCGACCACCCCTCCTTGCGGGAGGTGGCCGAGACCGATCGTCAGCTCCGCCACAGCCGGATCACTTCGTCCAGAGCTGGCTGACGAGCATGTAGAACTGCTTGCTGAATTGGTAGTTGCCCACCCGCTTCGAGGTGAAGTCGATGAGCTTCGGCGTGAACAGCGGCGCCACCGGCGCCTGCTTCATGACGGCCCGGTCGATCTGCGCCCACTTCTTGTTGGCATCGTCCATGCTGGTCCGCTCCGTCACCAGTGCGTCCTGCATCTGCGCGTCGATCGTCTTGTTGCAGAAGCCGGCGATGTTGACGCTCGAGTCACTGCCCGGGGTGAAGGACGCGCAGGATTCCAGCACGTTGAGGAAGTCCGAGGCGGCCGGGTAGTCCTGATACCACTGCGTGAGGCTGATCTGCACCTTGTTCTTCGTGTTCTGGATGTAGGTGAACTGGATGTTGCCCGAGATGGGCTTGAGCGTGGCCCGGTAGCCCAGCGAGGTCAGCAGGCTCTGTACGTATTCACCGATCGACTTGTTCACCTCGTCATCAGAGACCACGACGCCGACCGCCTGACCGGCGGTCCCGGACTCCTGAACCAGTTGTTTGGCCTTGGCCAGATCGGGCGCGCTCCACGTCTTGCCCCCGCCCTTGGTGTACTGGCAGTCGTCTTCGTGCCCGGGGAATCCCGGCGGCAGGAAGGTACACACAGGCTGCGCGAGCTTGGTGCCACCGAAGAGCTTGACCGCAGAATTGCGGTCGACTGCGTAGTTCACGGCCTGGCGCACCTTGACGTTGTCGAAAGGCGCGAGCCTGGTGTTCATGGCCAGGTAATAGACGGCGGTCAGCGGATTCACGTGCACCTGGGCGGCGTACTTGGTCCCGATCTCGTTGAGCCGGTCAGCCGGCGGCGGGTCGTACACCCAGTCGGCCTGACCGTTCTCGACCGCTGTCACGGCTGCCTCGACCGTGAGCCCGAAGGTCTCCTCGATGGTGTCGGAGTAGCCCTGCGGTTGCGCGTCGCGCGACCACTGCTTGAAGCCGGGGTTCCGCACCATCTTAAGCGCCCGGTTGGGGTCGTAGGAGGCGACCATGTACGGACCGGTGGTGGGGATGGGGGTGTTGCCGGCGTCCTTGGGGGGCGCACTTGCCGGAAGTATGGACGCGTGCGGCACCGCGAGCTTGTAAGGCAGCTCCGGGTCGGCGCTGAGGAGGTGGATGACCACTTTGTTCGTGGCCGGGTCGACCACGACGCCTTTCGACAGGTCGCAACTGGCCGGGGCCTTGAGGCAGGCGGCCGCGCCCAGGATGCCGTTGTAGAACGTGCCGGCCGTCGGGCTCGAGACGGTGAAGATCCGCTTGAACGAAGCCGCGACGTCGGCAACCGTGACATCTTTGCCGTCGGAGAACTTGACGCCCTTGCGGAGCACGAATGTGTACGTCCTTCCGCCGTCGGTGACGGCCGGCAGCGCCTCAGCGAGGTCGGGCACAACCGTGAACGAGTCCTGGCCGTTGACCTTCTTGAAGCCCAGGAGCCCGTCGTACATCGCCTGGTAGAGCTGCCAGTACTGCAGGGTGTAATTGACTTGCGGGTCAAGGGTGCCGGCCGCGGACTTGGCCGCGAGCCGCAGCGTGCCGCCCTTGTGCTGCTGCTGGAAGCCGGTGCTCGAGGCCCCCTTGTCGGTGCTGACCGTCTTGTCGGAGGAGTTGCTGCTGGTGCAGGCGGCAACGGCGGCGAGGCTGACTAGCGCGAAGCCGGCGCTGAGCCGTGGGGTGCGGCGGGTCATCGAAGAGCCCTTCAGGGAGACGGGTCAGTGGGCGGGTGCGGCGGACCGGATGTCGCAGGAGTCGAGGAAGTCTCCGACCACTTGCAGATAGCGCTTCTCTTCCTCCACATGCGGCAGGTGGCTGGAGTCCTCGAAGACCTCCCAACGCACGTCCGGGATGTGATCGGCGAATGGCTGCACGCAGGCAGGGGTCGCCTCGTCGTGGCGGCCGTTGACCAGGAGCGTGGGAGCGGTGATGGCCGACAGGCGGTCGATCACCGACCACGTTTTCATCGTGCCGACGACGTGGAATTCACTGGGGCCGTTCATGGTGTGGTAGACGGTCGGGTCCTCGGCCAGGGAGTCGAAGCTCGCGGCGACCTCCGGCGGATTGGGTACGACGCGGCAGACGTGCCGGTCGTAGAAGACCTTCTCGGCCGCCTGGTACTCCGCCGAGTCCGTCGTCTGGGCCTGCTCATGCCGCAGCAGCGTCGCCTGCACGTCGGCCGGAAGGTCGGCGCGCAGCCGATTCGCCTCGGCCAGCCACAGCTCCATCGAGGCCGGCGAGTTGGCGATGACCAGTGCCCGGAGGCCGGCCGGCCGGCGTACGGCGTGCTCGGCCGCGAGCATCCCGCCCCAGGACTGACCGAGCACGGTGTAAGACGAGGCGATGCCGATCCCCTGCAGCAGGTTGTCGAGCTCGTCCAGGAACAGCGACACGGTCCAGAAGTCGGCGCCCTTGTCCCGCAAGTGAGTGGAGCGTCCGCAGCCGAGCTGGTCGTAGTGGACGACAGCCCGGCCCTGCGCGGCGATCCCCGCGATGCGCAGGGTGTAGTCATGCGGGACGCCCGGACCACCGTGCAGCACGACGAGCGGGGCCTTGCCGGCGGCCCGCGTCTCGTCGAGGTCGCCGGTCATGCGGTACCAGGTCTGCCAGCCGCGGAAGTCCAGCGTGCCCTCGGTGGTCGGCTCGGCGATCGGCACGGCAGCTCCTGGTTGACGGTGAGGCATGAACGTTGCGTTGCCGGGTTGGACACTGCCAGTGCAATGGCCCCCTGGGAAGGCCTTATGTGATAACAATTCGCTCCGTGACCCCCGTACGCCTGCCTGGTCGTGCAGGCTCCGCTCCATGAGCGCCGGGGCCGGGGACGTTGTGCGCGGCCGGCGTGTCCTGAGCCCGCTGCGGGTCCCGACCGCCGTAGACGAGGTGGTTGACCGGCTGCTCACCGCGCTCGCCCTCGGCGAGTTCGTCCCCGGGGAGCGGCTGCCGGCGGAGCGGAAGATGGCAAGCCTGCTGCGGGTCAGCCGCAACACCGTCCACGAGGCGCTGGCGCGCTTGCGTGCGGCCGACGTTGTCGAAGTCCGCCGGGGCCGGTCCGGCGGCTCGTTCGTCCTCGAGAGCTGGAACCAGATCTCGGCCGAAGCCGTCGGTCGCACGCTGGTGCCCCGGCGCTCGGAGCTCGAACAGCTGTGCGACCTGCGCTGTCGTTATGAGGAGGCGGTCGCCCGGACCGCCGCCGAGCGACGAACCGCCGCCCAGGTCCGGGAGCTGCAGGCGCTCCTGACGGCCTTCGCCGACGCGCGCACCCCCGAACACGAGCACGCCGCGGACATGGCCTTGCACGAGGCGGTTCTTCATGCCACCCGCAACCCGCAGATGGTGCAGCTCAGCCACGACCTGCTCGCCCGGGTGTCGCTGGGCCTGCCGATCGAGCCCTATGACCGGCGGGTCTTCCCACAGGCGCTCGCAGAGCACACCGCGCTGGTACAGGCCATCGTCGACGGAAGGATCGAGGATGCCGGCGCCCAGGCACGCGCGCATTTCGCCATGTCCACGCGCGCGCTGCGCGCGGTGATTTCGCGTGGGGTTTCAGAGACGTCTGCAGGAGCGCCCACCGCCACCGGTCACGCCGGCGTCAGGAGAGCCAGCGGACTTGGCACCAAAGTGGATGTGTAGAGAGCCATCGCTGAATGGGCATCGTGCTGTTCAGCGCGGTTGCCTGTTGAGAAGCGGCGGGCCCGCTCCATCGAATGGGTCAAGACTGGCGGAAGAAAATCGGATCCGTCGTGGAAACATTGCCTCCGAAGCTCGCCCGGTTGCCGCTGAAGACACCGTAGAGCACGTTCCCGACGGACTTCAGCTGCTGATAGTCGCCGAGGACGCGCTGCCTCGAGTCTTTGTCGTTGGGCTTCTGGGAAGACAGGAAGCGGCTCAGCACCATGCCGGAGAAGGTCCGCCCCCGATCGTTGCTGCGGGCCAGCCGGGCCGTGAACCGGGGAAGGCCGGACGCAGTGGTTCCTTCGCAGGTGTCGTAGAGCACGCCCACCTTGCCCGAGCGCGTTACCGCAACCGATGGCAAAGCACTCTCCCCGGCGGCGGTGACCTGCGACGTCGCGGCGGGAACGGTCATCATGCCGGCCGCATTGGTGGTCAGCCGCTTGAAAAAGATCTCGTTGCCGTAACCCCCGGCTCGATCGTTGCCGTAGGCGACGTACACGTCGCCGTTGCCTGGGTCGACGTTGAGCGCGTCAACGCCGCCGAGAAGCGCGTTCACGCCACAGAACTTGTAGTAGGGAGCCTGCTCGCTCAACGTCGTCGCAATCGGAATGCCGTTCCGGTGACCGTTGAGGGACCACGTACGACCCGCATCGGTCGACCTGTTCAGCATGTACGTGACGATTTTCTTGGCCTTTGCCCCCGTTGTCGCCGACCGCTCGTAAAGGGCGTACATCGTCCCGGTCCGTGGGTCCTTGCCCAGCCGTAGTCCGGGGTTGGTAGCCAGCGGCTGGGCGATGCCGGCCACGGCGTCACGACTGAACCGCAGTGGGTCGCCGTTGGCGACACCAACGTGGCTGGTGCTGGCGAACTGACGACCGGGGAGGCCGAAGAAGTTGTCGTAAGCGACGTAGGTGTCGTCCCTGCCGGCATGGACGGGGTCGCGATTGACGAGCAGCTGCGGCTGGTCCATGGAGCTGTGCGGACCCGGCCGGGCCGGGCAGCTCGGCCCCCCATCGGCGCACCAGCTCCACGCCGACGTGCGCGTCGGGTCGGACGTGGATCCCGTGATCACATAAGTACCGGTGCGGGTGCACACGAGAAACGTGCCGGCGAGCTGATGGTGGTTGCCGTAGTCGATGGCCTGGTCGCACGGTCCGAACGTCCGACGCAGCGACACGACTCCAGGCCCGGGTGGGATGGTGTCCCGACGGGTCCAGCTGTGGCCGCCGTCGATCGAGTAGAAGAGAGACGCGTTGCGGCCGGCGGAGCTCTTGGAGTCGAACCAGAAGTCGTAGAACGACGTGATGGCGATGTGCTGGGGATTCCTCGGATCGATCGCGACGCTTGGCTCGGTTGCGCCTTCAGGGAACAACCCCGGGGGCTGCCCGGCCGACCGAACCACGTCACGGACCAGCAATCCGGGGGTACGCGCCGTCGCGGCGGTGGTCGCGTCGAAATCCTCCGGCACCACCGCACGGGTCGTCCCGCTGAGGCTGGGAGGCGCACTCCGTACGTCGGTGGCCGGATTTGCGCCCGCCGGTGCAATCGCCGCGGCAGCGATACCCGGAATTGCCAGCGCACCGAGGGCCACCATCGCAACGGCGATTCGAGCGCCTTTCATGGGCTCTCCAGTTGTCGGTGACGCGGCCGGTGAGAGGGCCGCCGATAGCACTCTGCGCGTTCTGGACTCAGTTGGCAAGAGGCGAGGATGACGAATGGCTAGAAGCTGAGACCGGTTCAGATGCGGCCGCCCGGCGCCCTGCCGTGGATCTTCCAAGGTGCTTGAAACAGGCAAAGGCTCTAGTCCACGCGATCGTCGCCGCTCGCACGACGGCGGCCATCTTGATGGGTCGGGGACATGACCGAGATCCCACCGATGAGGGCAGGTTGAACCTGGCGAGGGTGCTCGACCTGATCTCCCAACTGCTCGCTGTCCCTACTTCTGAGCACAGATTCGGCCACTTTTTGTTTGTCGCGTAAAACGGACGAACTACGTGGGGCGGGTGGGGCTCGAACCCACGACCGACGGATTATGAGGCGGAGAAACCTGGTCTCCTTTCGTGTCGTCTGGTGTCGTTCTTGCAGGTCAGAGCAGGTGCAGTGTGACACCCAATTGCATCTGGTGCAACGGCGTGTCGCTGAGTTTGTGAGCAATCTGTGAGCATCAAATCTGCGATCTCTTGGTCAGCGCCGACGAACAGAACCTCCATAACTGGACGCCGCCCCGCCCAAGCTCCCCGCCCATGACGCCAATGCCGACGAGAACCAGCCGCTGGCGACCGATCACGGCGGCAGCCCCGAAGAGAGCTGGGCACCGCGGGAATCGAGATGCAAGCGCACCAGACCTGCCCCGGTTGTGCCAGGCCCGCGCCCGGGCGACTGAGCGACCCGCCGGTCGCGGTCAACACAAAGGAGCCGTTCGGCCCGCGCAGCGGGCCGAACGGTAACCCTTTGTATATCTTGCTCCGCGGCCTCAGGGCAGGGTCTGACGCCTTGGGCGGCGGTGTGGTCCGTCGCGCCCCTGATTGGCGGCCGTTCAGTTCGAGCCCGCCGGTCAGTCACGCCGGGTCACGACGGCCATCAAGGTCACCGGCCGGTAGGGAGGTGAAGTGGCCCCACTAGACCCTGTTCCAACAGCCCGTGTGCGCGGAGGACGTTGCGCACCTGCGCTTCGAGCGCCAAGGCGGTCGTCTCGTCCTTCGTCACTGACCAGCAGATATGCAAGTCGGCCCTCGCGAAGGCCTCTTGACCCCACACGAGAGCGCGCCGTGCCTTTCCGGACTCGGCCTCTGCGAGCCGAGCACGCAGCCATTCGGGATCTGCGACCGCCCGGTCGAACACCCAGCGCCGGCTCTCACCGCTGCCCTCCCGCCAAAGTCCCGACTTCAAGATCATTCGTGCCCAGATCGGAGCCCTACTGAAAGACCGGGGCTAGGCGTGGGCTAGGCACCCAAGGTTGCATCAGCGGGTTCGACGCGCAGGGATAACGCGCACTTGTCCACAGCGTCTACCGACGTCCCGACCCGCCAAGGCAGGTAATAGCCGGGTGTTCGCCGCCCGCGACAGCGTGCGTCGCGTTGCGTTTTGAAATGGACATCTTCTTCGACGCGTCGTCCTTTGGGCCTACTCCAACGCAGCATCCATAGCCATTGCGTGATCGAAACGACGCGACTTCACATCTAGAGCCTTCTTGATCACTTCTCGCAGAGCGCCGCCCCGCTTCGTGAGCGGGTTGACGGAAGTTCGTTGCACGCCAGCGTATTGAACTTCGCCGGACAGAAGGGTGAGAGCGAGCAGGCCGGTCTGGTAGATGTCATCTCGGCGGTCCCAAAAGGTCTTAAGATCTGGCGGCCGGAAAGCCGGGTTGTAGACCCCAAAGGTGCGTACCCCGGATTTGAGCTTGGCCGTCGTGGTGATCCCGAAGTCGCCGAGCTTCAACGATGACCTGGGCCCGATGTACGTGTTCCCTGGGGTGATGTCTCGATGGGGCGTCTGAAGCTGATGCAAAGTGCTCAACGTCCGCAACATGTAGCGCAGTTGCCTTGTGACCCGCTCTTCTGACGAGGGCAGATCGCCGCCGGTCTCACAAACGCCGGCGACGCTACGCCCTCGCAACAACTCCATCGTTATACAGAACCGGGTTCGAGCCGCCGAGCCTTCTCCAACCTGGACAGGAAAGGCGTCGTACATCTGTATCGCATGGGAATCTCCGTGCAGAAGGCGCATGAAGTACGCCTCGCCGTGCCACGTCAGGTCGTCATTCGTGATCTTGAGACAGACAGGATCGGACTCGTTGTCGTCCTCGTCGACAGGTACGACCTCATATGCCTCACCGAAACCGCCGCGTCCAAGGCCGTCCACGACTCGAAATCTCACATCCCGCTCGACCCCGTGCTGCAGGAGTTGATTGATCCTCAGCATTGGCATGTAAACCTCCTCAAAGTCGCCATTCTGAGATAGTAGGCACCAAAGCTCGCATAACTCGTCAACGACTCCCGTGCGCACGTCATCCGTGGGCCGCGAACAGCTCGGCCTGCTCGAGAATGAGCTCGACGGCCTTGTCCTCCTGATCGGGCGGGTAGTCGTACTTGGCCAGCAGCCGCCGGATTTTGGCCCGCATGGCCGCGCGCACAGACTCCTTGACGCTCCAGTCGATGGTCACGCTCTGCTGGACCGCCCAGACGAGGTCGACGGCGATCCGCTTGAGCGTGGCATCACCCATCTGCAGCACCGCAGCGTCGTTGGCCGCGATCGCGTCGTAGAGCGCCGCCTCGGCGACCGACAGCCCGAGCTGGGTGTGCCGCTGGGCAGCGTCGCGCATCTGCTTGGCCAGCTTCACCAACTCGGCGATGATCTCGGCGGTCGACAAAGCCCGGTTGGTGTAGCGGTTAATGGCGTCGTCGAGCTGCTCGGAGAAGCGCCGGGCCTGCACCAGGTTGGTGCGCTGCACGGTCCGGATCTCGTCCGACAGCAGTTTGCGCAGCATGCCCATCTGCAGGTTCGGCTTGTCCTTGTGGGCGATCCCGTCGAGGAACTCGTCTGACAGGATCGACAGCTCGGGGGTCTCGATGCCGGCCAGGGCGTAGACGTCGATGACGGCGTCGGCGACCACCGCCTCGTCGACGAGCTGGCCGATGGCAGTCTCCAGCTCGACGCCGGCCTTGCTGCCGGCGCGACCGGAGTCCGGGTTCTCGATCTTCAGGATGGCAGCGCGCACATCGGCAAACAGCCGCACGTCGTGGCGGATAGCGAGTGCCTCGTCCCGGCTCGCGCACAACGCGAAGGCCTTGGTCAACGCCAGGACCTGGTCCAGGTAGCGGGTCTTGCGGTCCGGGTCGCTCATGACGACGTCGAGGACGGTCGCGTACGCCGCCATCCGTTGCGCCGCGGGCAGCTGCGGGTCCGCGTCGTACGCAGTCCCGTGCAGGAGGCTGCGGACGATGTCGTGCTTCTCTAGCATCGCGGCCACCATTTGCTCGATGGGCACGCCGGCCTGCTCACGGTCGGTGGGCGAGTACTCCGCGAGGGCCTGGCGCAGGTGGGTCGCGATGCCGAGGTAGTCCACGATCAGGCCACCGGGCTTGTCGCGGAACGTGCGGTTGACCCGGGCGATGGCCTGCATGAGTCCGGCGCCCTGCATGGGCTTGTCGACGTACATCGTGTGCATCGCGGGGGCGTCGAAGCCGGTCAGCCACATGTCCCGGACGATGACGATCTCCAGCGGGTCGTCCGGGTCCTTGGCCCGCGCCTTCAGCGCCCTGCGGACGTCGCCCGAATGCAGGTGCGGCTGGTAGCGGGGCGGGTCGGCGGCCGAGCCGGTCATCACGACCTTCACGACGCCTCGGGACGGGTCGTCGTCGTGCCAGTTCGGGCGCAGCGCGACGAGCCGGTCGTAGAGCTCGACGGCGATCCGCCGGCTCATCGTGACGATCATCGCCTTGCCCGGTTGCGGCCGGTGCGACCAGTGCTCGACCAGGTCGGCCGCGACCATGTCGAGCCGGTCGCCGGCGCCGACGATCGCCTCCAGGCGGGCCCACTTGGTCTTGGCCCGAGTGGCCTCGCTCTCCTCCGCTCCTTCGGTGATCTCGTCCGCCAGGGCGTCGAGGGCGTCGTACGCCTCCGTCGGCAGCGAGACCTTCGCCAGCCGTGACTCGTAGTAGATGCGCACGGTGGCGCCGTCCTCGACGGCGCGGGTGAGGTCGTAGACGTCGATGTAGTCGCCGAAGACGCTGCGGGTCGAGCGGTCGGTGGACTCGATCGGCGTGCCGGTGAAGCCGAGGTAGGTCGCGTTGGGCAGGGCGTCGCGCAGGTGCTTGGCGTAGCCGTCGGCGAAGCCGTACTGCGAGCGGTGCGCCTCGTCGGCGACGACCACGACGTTGCGCCGGTCGGTCAGCACCGGGTGGAGGTCGCCGTTCGCCTCGGGGGCGAACTTCTGGATGGTCGCGAAGACGACGCCACCGGCCGCCCGGGACAGCACCTGGCGTACGTCGGCGCGCGACGCGGCCTTGCGTGGCTGCTCGGGAAGGATCCGCGCCGGGGCGAACACCTCGCCGAACAGCTGGTCGTCGAGGTCGTTGCGGTCGGTGATGAAGACCAGCGTCGGGTTGCCCATCCGTGTGGACCGCATGATCTTGGCGGCGTAGAGCAGCATCTCGATCGACTTGCCCGAGCCCTGAGTGTGCCAGACGACGCCGCCGCGCCGGTCGCCGTCCGGGCTGGCTGCCTCGATCGTCGACTCGACCGCGGCGTTGACCGCCCAGTACTGGTGGTACTTCGCCACCCGCTTGACCAGCCCGGCCGGCTCGTCGGAGTAGACGATGAACGAGCGCAGCAGGTCCAGGAACCGGCGCTGGTCGAACACGCCGCGCAGCAGCACCTCGAGCGCCGGCCGGTCGGTGACGACCTCGCGACCGTCGATGGTCTTCCACGGCGCGTAGTGCTCCCACCCGGCGGTGAACGAGCCCATCGCCGCCGACGTCCCGTCCGAGATGACGACGAGGGCGTTGGGGGTGAACAGCGCGGGGATGTCGCGCCGGTAGGTCTGCACCTGGTTCCACGCGCCGCGCAGCGTGGCGTGGGCGTCGCCGGGGTTCTTCAGCTCCAGCAGCCCGACCGGCAGACCGTTGAGGAACACCACGACGTCCGCGCGGCGGTTCTTGCCGGCCTCGACGACGGTGAGCTGGTGCACGACGAGCCAGTCGTTGCTCGCCGGCTGCTCCCAGTCGACGAGCCAGACCAGCGCGGTACGGACCTCGCCCGCTGCAGTGCGGTGCTCGACCGGCACGCCGCCGGTGAGGAGCCGGTGGACGCGCTCGTTCTCGGCGAGGGCGTTCTGCGACTCCGCCCGCAGCAGGCGGACGACGGCCTGATCGACGACGCCCGCAGGCAAGTCGGGGTTGATGCGGAACGCCGCATCGCGGAGCCGTCCGGTCAAGACCACCTGGTCGTACGACGAGCGCTCGGACGCCGTGCCACCCGGCGCAAGGACGGGCCCGGGCAGGGTGGCGTAGCCCAACGAGCGGAACCAGTCGAGGGCGGCCCGCTCCACGACGCCCTCGGTGATCCCGCCGCCGCTCATGTGGTCGGCGCTAGGAAGAACACGTCGATGCCCAGGGTGCGGCCCGCATGAGCCTGCCGCTCGTCGCGTGTGCACAGCTGTGCGCGGTGATGCTGGGCGACCGCCAGGTGGAGCGCGTCACCGCTCCGGAGTCCGAGCTCCGCCCGCCCGGCCATCTCGGCTGCCCGTGCGAAGCACTCGCGCGGGACGTCGAGCACGGTCGACGAGTCTCGCACGAGGACGTCGAACGTCCTCTGCGCGCGCCGCCGTGCCTCGCCGTCGAGGTCTCCCGTCCGCTGCTTGATCGACAGCGCCGATGACACCTCCGTGATGACCCAGTCCGAGACCGCTACCTCTTCGGGAGGCTGGACGGCCAGCCACTCCTGTGCCGCCGCAGTGAAGGACTCCTGGGTGATCAGCGAGACAGCCAGGCTCGGGTCCAGGTAGCGCATCAGTAGCGGTCGCTGTCGCGTACCCGCCGCATGAAGGTGCCGGAGTCCTCCTCCTGGTACGGGATGTCCTTCGTCATCTCGTGCAGCCAGTCGAGGTCGATCTTCTTCTTCGGTCTAGGCCTCGGCACGATCGTCGCCACCGGCACGCCGCGCTTGGTGATGACTACTTCGTCGCCTGCCTCCACCGCAGCGATGAGCTCGCTGAGGTGGGACTTCGCCTCTGCCACGCTGACCGTGCGCTCACTCATGTCAGGCTCCTTGTGACCATCTGGATGGTCACACGGTACGGCGGAGCGGCCGTCCTGTCAGTCGTCTTCGGGGAGGTCACTGACGGCGATGTCCCAGACCCCGGGTCGTCGTCCAAATCGATCGGGTGCCTGGCGAGAGCGTCCTGCGTCAATCGAGAACGCGGCCCGCCCGGCGTCATCGTCCTGTGGGTCGTCATGACACGGCACTTCGCCCGCAAGCGGTCCGTCCGACCAGCGCCGGATCGACAGCCGGACTGACCTCGAGCCCCCCGATGCGACCGCTCAGCAGCTCAGGCAGCAGCGCGTCTCGTAGTTGCGAGGATCTGCGAGACACCTTGGCCGACTGGAGAATAAGATCCAATAATGGATCCAGCAGCCCCTGAATCTTTGTTAACAGGTGCTCTGGCGGTTGCAACAGTGGGAGGTCCCGCACCGCACTGCTGTTCAGGCCCGGTATGGCCGCGCCAGTGCCACGTTGCCTCATCTCAATGTCCATGCGTGGACTTGAGAACCAGAAGTAAAGAAAGGCTTGAGTGTAGGGCTGGGTGACCCTTATGCGGTAAACATGCTCGTTGATGGCCGCTATCGAGAAAGGAAATCCATGACCTACCGCGCTGACGTGCGGAACGAAGTTGCCAGGAGTTCCTCCGTCTTTGTACAGCAGCACATCCAGATGCTTTATGCGACCTCGTGCCATAGCGGCAAAGTAGGGCGTCGGTATCAACTTGGTCTTGCTGAAGTTGAACGAGCCAGCCTCAACGATACTTTCGGCACCGATGCTTGGGATCCCGTCTTCCTCGTTTTTGATGCCGCCGATCGGACGTTTGCCGACCTCAAGCTCAGCCAGGACGGCTTCGAGCCGGCAGGTTGGCCATGACTCAGTCCAGCTGTGGCCATCCCTGCCCAGAATCGACTGGCAGTGAGCAGCAGCAAGTTTGTGAGCGATCTCGATTATCTGCCGGTTCGACTCGATCTTGTCGTCCATCGCTCCGAGCGTCGCTGCGATGGCGCGCTGTTGGTCGGGCGCTGGCAGCGACATCCGCATGGCTCTCATGTCGGCAAGGTTGATGTAGGCAGCCATGTCAGTCTGACTCTGTACTCCAGCGGCCTGAGCGATGAATTCTGGTCCTTTAAACCAGTAGTACAGCCACCGACAATCCACGGTGTCATCAAGAGATCGGAAGAAGCAGACCTGCGGTGAATAGACAAAGTCCGGCGATCCGGCTGGCACGCGCGCCGTTCGGCCGACGGTCCCCTTGGTCGTGACCACGACATCGCCGGGTTGCGACACCTTGCCACCGATCTTGGCTCGGTACCGCTCGAGGACGTGATCACCGAAGGTGGGCGTGAGTCTCCCGTCCTGCACCTCTGCAACGCGAAGCACTGGGATACCGGGCAGCCCCAGTTCGTCGGCGCGAGTGCGATAGCCGTCATTGACGAGCAAGCTGCCGCGCGCAGCTAGTTCGCCGAGCTGGATACGCTCAGCCACGAGCCAACAATTGTAGTTGGGCGCGGACGACGGCCTCCAGCCGCCGCCCCTCGTCGAACTCGGCCAGCAGCTCCGCCTGCAGCCGGCCGACCTTCTCGGCGATCGGCTCGCCGTCGCCCGCCACGTCAGCCGCCCCGACGTACCTCCCGGGTGTTAGCACGTAACCGTGCTCGGCCAGCGCTGTCGCGGAAGCGCTGCGGGCAAACCCGGGGACATCCTCGTAGGCCACCTCGGGATCACGCGACCGCCAATAGTGATAGGTCCTAGAGACGCGGGCGATGTCGTCGTTATCCAGCACCCGCAGCGTCCGCGTCTGCATCCGACCGAGCGAGCGGGCATCGATGAACAGCACCTCGCCGCGCCGTGCGCGGCGGCCGTTGCCGTGCCGTCCTTTGGACAGGAACCACAGGCAGACCGGGATACCGGTGTTGAGGAACAGCTTCTCCGGCAGCGCGACGATGCAGTCGACGAGGTCGGCCTCGACCAGCCGCTGACGGATCTTGCCTTCGCCCGACTGCTTGGACGACAGCGACCCGTTGGCGAGCACGAACCCGGCTGTACCCGTCGGTGCGAGGTGGTGGACGAAGTGCTGCACCCACGCGAAGTTGGCGTTGCCGGCCGGCGGCCTGCCGTACGCCCAGCGCGGGTCGTCGGCGAGCGCCTCGGAGAACCAGTCGTCCTTGTTGAACGGCGGGTTGGCGATGACGAAGTCGGCGCGCAGGTCGGGGTGCTGGTCACGGTGGAAGGAGTCGTCGGAGTTGTCGCCGAGGTCGGCGTCGATGCCGCGGATCGCGAGGTTCATCCGGGCGAGCTTCCAGGTGGTGCCGACGAACTCCTGGCCGTAGATGGCCAGGTCGTCGCGGCGTCCGCCGTGCGCGAGCACGAACTCCTCTGACTGCACGAACATCCCACCCGAGCCGCAGCACGGGTCGTACACCCGGCCGGCGTAGGGCTCGAGCATCTCGACGAGCAGCCGTACGACGCTGCGCGGGGTGTAGAACTCGCCGGCCCCGCGGCCCTCCTGCCCTGCGAACTTGCCGAGGAAGTACTCGTAGACCTTGCCGAGCACGTCGTCGGTGCCGTGGTCGACGCCGGTGAAGCCGATGGTGCCGATCATGTCGACGAGCTCGCCGAGCAGTCGCTTGTCCAGATCGGGCCGGCCAAAGTTCTTGGGCAGCACACCCTTCAGGCTCAGATTCTCGTACTCGATGAGGTCCATGGCCTCGTCGAGGTACTGACCTATGCCTGGTTGCTTGGCGTTGTCGAGCAGGTGCTCCCACCGCGCGCGGGGCGGCACCCAGAAGACGTTGTGGCTCGTGTACTCGTCGCGGGACTCGAGGATGCGCTCCCGCCGGACCTGCGACGGGATGTGGTCCTCGGAGTCGGGGTCGGCCAAAGCGGTCTCGAGCTCCAGGCGCCGGGCGGTGAAGGCGTCGGAGACGTACTTGAGGAACACCAGGCCGAGGACGACGTGCTTGTACTCCGACGCCTCCAGGTTGCCGCGCAGCTTGTCCGCGGCATCCCACAGGGTCGCCTCGAGCGACTTTGCCGGCTTGCTGCTTGCCTTGCTTGCTCCTGCCACGTCCCTGCCCTCTGTCGTCGGCGAGGTGCTGAACCTACCGACCGGCGGTCGTTCCCCAGGGCTCGTCCTGTAGTTCCTCGGAGGAGCGAGGTAGATTTGATCATCCGTGGCACCGACCCGGGCTGCGCTAGCTGTCCTCGGGCAGCCACAAGGCGCTCGGCCGCAGCCCGAGCAGCGGCCGCATGGGCAACGCGCCCCCCAAGCCTCCCGTAGGCGACCGACAGCGACCTCTAGGGCTTCGAGCTGCGTGACCAGCTCGAGCGCCTGCCCCGGTTGTCCTAAGCCTCGATCCGTGGATCAGGTAGCTGCTCGTTCGGCGCGTTAACGGCGAAAGTGCCTTCTGTGCAAGGAGAATCGGGATTGTCGAGATCCTGACCGCCACCGCATCGGAAGGCACTTTCAGTGCAACTATCTCACGCCTGGTCCCGCGCCACCCCGATGTTCGATGAGGAGAACTTGGTGTCGTTCGCGGGCCTGGTTCCGGTGCTGGTCCTGGCCGAGCGGGCCGGGCTGTCGGAGCTGATCTCGGCCAAGGTCGCGATCAAGCAGTCCCGGGTCAAGTC
>JAABUL010001099.1_pt1 | contig 53707 bp, 59 predicted proteins | sample 5559151 | NCBI WGS metagenome assembly JAABUL01 (sample SAMN10711876, study PRJNA513368) | rock metagenome | isolation source: Antarctica rocks | place: Antarctica: Victoria Land, Pudding Butte sud
GAGGTGGCTACACCCCCCCCTCTCTCCTCCACCTCCCCAACTAACCCTCACTCACACAGGATCGAAACATGCCACTTCTGCTCCCGCCCCTGCTACCCTTCAAAGGGCATAACCTTCATCCGCAACGACGCCCGCGCCTTCCGCTTCTGCCGCTCCAAATGCCACGCCAACTTCAAAATGAAGCGCAACCCCCGCAAACTCGGCTGGACCAAAGCCTTCCGTCGCGCGCACGGGAAAGAAATGGTCGTCGACTCCACTTTACAGTTCCAGCAAAGGCGAAACATCCCTTTGCGGTATAACCGGGAGCTGGTGGCGAAGACACTGTTGGCGATGGAGCGGGTGGAGGAGGTGAGGAGGAGAAGGGAGAGGGCGTTTTATAGGAAACGGATGGAGGGGGTCAAGGAGAGGGAGGTGCTGATGGATCGGAAGCTGGTGGAGGAGAATCAGCATTTGCTTCCGCCGCAGTATCGGGATCAGGTTGCCAAGGTGCTGGAGCAGATGGAGGTGGATGGGGAGACGGTGGACGGGGAGAAGGTGGTGGGGAAGGTGAAGAGCAAGAGGAAGCAGAAGTTGTTGAGGAATGGTGGGGTGGAGGAGGACGAGGAGATGGAGGTGGATGTTTGAGGGCGATGCATAGCTGCTACGAGTGTGTTTCTAAACTGTTTGCAGCGAAGGCATATGACAGGAATGACTTTCAGCGAAGGCGCACAAGGCGTTTGTGGAGTGATTGCAGTCGGTCTATCTTCATCAAAAGCTATTAACAATGGGAGTAATCACATCTCAGTCTTCAATCACCCTGCCGATGCTTTCCCTGCACCTGATCTACGTTCCACAAAAGCCATTTCGATTGTTCAAGCCCCCTTCACCGCTTGATCCTCCCGCTTCGCCATCTCTTGCTCCTCAAACCACGCCAATTCCTCATCCATCTCCTCTTTCGCACGCTCCCAAGCCGCCACCTCCTCCTCCATTTTCTCCCACTCCCAGTCCTCAATTCCCTCCGCCGGCCCTGGCCCCTCGGGGAAGTCCCTCTCCTAGTCGTCATCTTCCCCATCATGATGCCCATTAAACACGGCATACCCATACCTCCTCTCCTCCGGCAGCTCCTTCAGCGCCGCCCTCAGCTGCTCGGGTAAATCGTTGCCCTTGGCCTTCAAATGCTCCGCCTGACTCGTCTTCGTCTTCGCCGGTGCCACAGAAGTCTCCGACGCAGAGCCAAGACGTCTGCCTTTTCCACGACCTGTTGTGCCGGACCCCTTATCGTCGATCCAGCGACACACCGTCTCGAGAATCTCGTCGTGCTTGGTCTCGAAGTGCTTTTGCACGACTGCGGCCCACATGTCGCTCTTGTCGACTGGGGCCTCAGGCCTGGTGGGGCGGGCATGGTATTTGGGTGGTTTGCTTGGTTGCTTCTTGCTGCCCGACTTGGGGCCAGTCATATGGTCCTTGAGAGCCATCAATTTGTCCAAGTTGGTTATGCCGGAGGGTTCGGAGTCTGCGGTGGGAGTCGTGCCGTAGGTCTGACCGTCCGTGTTGTGGCCGTTAGGTTGCCATTGGACCGACTGGCCTGCGGAAAAGGGAACGTAGGGCGTGCTGAGGAGATCGTGTGGCATACTCACGAAAGAGTTCGGGGCAGCCTCGAGGTTGCCGTACTCCATAGGAGTCTTCGGTACCATGGTACTCATGCCGAGGTGTGTGGGATCCGTGCTGTAGCCCCCAGGGATCTCGCCACCGGTCTTTGGGTTCGTGCCGTTGTCCTTGGATTTGGTCATGTAGTTCTCGACAACATGTGGGTAGTCGGCGGGATCGACACTGCCATAGACCATTGGGTCAATGTCGTCCTCGCCATCTCCGTAATCATCCTCGTCGACTGGCATCGGTGGGTGATACATACGGTTGCTCGCCGGCGTGACCGTGCGATTACCTTCCAACCACTCCAGCATGGCGTACTTGATGACGGCAGCGTACTGGCCGCGATTGTAGTGCTTGCTCTGATCCGAACCACCCTCTTGCTCGAAGCCGGGCTCGTTGCAGTGCGGTTCGTCGCAGAAGATCATGGCCTGGATGCTGACGAGGACTTGCAAAATCGTGCTCTGACCTGGCGTCCACTGCGCGCCTTGCCAGGTGTTGAGAACCGACAAGCAGACCTTCCCGTCAGCGTACAGGTTGGGGTTGAACCTGTGCTTCCCACCTCCTGTCGTCTTGATGTGCATCTGCGGCGGCTCGTTAGGGTAGTTTGGTGGACAGAACAGATCGAACTCGAACAGCCCGTTCTCATATGGCGTACCCTTGGGACCAACGATGAGGACCTTCATCACATCGAGACGAGATTCGCCGTGGCGGACAAAGATTCCAGGAGGCAAGCTTGTCTGCAGATTGGTGATCTCCTTGATTACATGGCGCATGCGTCCAGTCTTGGGAGTCTTCATGTCCTTGGCTGCTTTCGCAGAGTAGTGACAGGCGAGGATGTCTTCGTCGGGCACCTCGAGGAGCGCGAGTGGCTTCTGCCACGCATCCTTGTCCGCAGTCTCAGCCTCCTTGGCCTTACCTTTGGCAGAGCGTCGCGGAGTGCTTTTTGTCAGCATATCATTGCAGTCCAGGACGTTTGTGCACAAGCGTATAAGCTGTTGTCCTTCTTCCGACTCAAAGACTTCTGCGTTGGCTTGAGCATTGCGAAGCATCATGTTACTTTGGCTCGTGAGATTCGCCATGCTTTGCATGATCGATGCAGCCGTGGCTTGCTGTTCGTTCTGCAGTCGTGTTGGCAGCGCGTATGACAATTTCATCAGGTCATGCCCGGCCTTGTTGATGGTGCGCTCGGTGTGGAGTATCTCAGCAGTAAGGCGGCTGCCACTCGCGAACACACGTATGAGGTCTAGTAGTGCTTCGTAGCATCCGATTCGTGCGGTAGCATCCTCGAGCGAGTCGTTCCGCAGCAGCTCCGCAGCCTTGTCGAGAAGCGAGCTTCGAGATAGCATGCAAGCCAAGATTCGTGGTGGGTCGTGGTCGAAAACAGTTGGTACGAGGGTGGTGCTCGAAGGCAAGAGCGCACAAAGCGCCGGCATAACCAGTGCTGTGAGTGCATCGTCGGGATCTACTACGGGAGCAATAGGCGCCCTTCCGCGGACTCGGGGGTGGTATTGGTGGAGATTGACAGGCGATGTGACCTTGCCATCAACCGAAAAGCCAGTACCCGCAAATGCTGCAGAGGCTACGGACGCCGCGTTGACGAGATCGTCGAGAGCGTCGGTACCGTCATCTTCGTACTCGTCGTCAGCCGCATATCCCACACCTTTCGCTGCTGCCACTCCGTTGTGCTTTCTCGAGTGGTGATGAGGTTGGAACCCTCCGTACTTGGGCTGCTTCGATCGGCTTTGCGCGGGATGCTTGCGGGGGGTGACTGCTATGACCTTGTTGTGCCTCGCTCGGTTGTCGTAGCAACACAGCATAAGCCACAGCATAGTCAGACGTCCTCGGTCGCAGTGCCATGTGAAGTGGATGCCCTTCTCCGTAGTCGCACCGAACTCTAGAGTTTCGGTAGTCAACGTGGCACCACAGCCTAGGCACGTCTTCGCGCCACAAGTTCCACAGAGCAGCAGCAGGCAGCGAGAGCCTGTCGGACCTTCGTCAAGCAACTGGTCGAAGTGGTGGACTGCGTTGTCGCGATCTAAGCTGCGGGCACCATGACACCGCCTGCAATTCATCTGAGTGAGGACTTCAGCGTACATGCGCACCGCAGCAGCATCGTCACTGGGGTCGATGTCGTGAGCGGTCAGATATGTAGGTGGAGGAGTTTCGGGTTTGGGTGCGGGTGTGGGCGTGCGCTTCCTACGCTCGGCATAGAGAGCTCCCGTAACGGGAGTACCTCCTAGATGAACGGGTGGATTGGCTCCTGGAAAGGAGGAATGGTGGAAAGAATGTTGGAAGTACCCTGGGCTCGAGCTGAAGAAGTTGTTTGGCGGGAGTTTACCCACGTCGGTTGCTGGAAGTGCTCCTGTGCCGTCGAAGTAAGTTGGCACCATCTGCTGGTTTGCTGCGTACTGTGACCACGGGTTGTTGCCGTTCATATCGGTGTACATGGGCGTATCAGGCTTCTTCAGCGGACGCTCCTCGCGTTCGATCTGAGCTTGAAGATCGCGTGCGAACCTCTCATCTTCGCACATGGTGTCAGGCATGACGGGCGAGGCCACAGGCTCTTCGTCAGGTGAGGATAGTGGATCAAACCGCTTAAGCCTCTTATGGCGCAGGGAGTCGGAGTCCATAGTGATGATATGTCTGCAGTTGGTATCAAACGAGTAGGTAGCCTGCGGCAAAGTCTGATGATGTTAAGGCTGCGGGATCAAGTGAGGTCTGTCTGAGTGAGTGCAACAGGCACAGGTTGGTGTGTCAAGTTGAAGTTGCAGGTTGCGAGGTGCAGCTTGACCGGCTGTGTTGAAGCAGGCTCGACGGAGGTGTCGGGAAGGTGAATGACTGTGTCTTACCACGTGGTGTCGAAGAAAGGAACAAACCAGGAGAACATTCACTGAGGTGCAGCAATAATGCAGCGTGTCTGGAAGGTGCTGGTGCTGGTTCCAGCCTTGCCGCACACACTATCCCACACGGGCGGCGTCCAATAGATATTGGTCTTTAGGAGGCTCTGGTCCGGCAGCACAGGGAGCTCAAGCCCCGCTCAGAGGCGCGACAAAGACGCAGGTGAGGTGGCAGTGTCTGTTGGAGCACTACTGCATGTGATGCGCTGTCTGTTGAACGACATATGTTGAATGTGGTGTCTGAGGTATGCAAGTAGGTATGTGAAGTTGAAGGTGCGAGGGAGATTCACTTGTCGGGCACCGAGGTGATCATCGTCGTCCCATGACTTTTGCACGCTCCTTCACGACGCCAGCCTCAGGAAGCTCAACTTAACCCAAGAGCTTGAAGTGCCATTGCGCCTCACGACTATCGCAGCATCTCTGAGATAATGGCTTCTGGTTATGGGCTCGCCGGAGGTATGGATAGCAGAAGCCTTAGATAACCACCTCGAGAGGTCTTGAGACTAACCTCACCACCCAGGCCCAGCCCGCTGCTTCCCCTTCTGGCAAGAAGTCCTCGCCTGCTACGTCGTGAACACCAACTCCGAAGACGACTCGGGGAAGAAGAAGTGCGCGCCAGTACTAGAAGATTACTACGAGTGCGTCCACCAGCACATACAGCCTCAGATCCAGGGCCATACAGCTAACCATCTATACCAGGTGCCTCCATCACAAAAAAGAAGCCGCCAAGATCCTGGCCCTACAGCACGCATACCGGAAGAGAGAAGCGGAGACATCACGAGATAATGCGCCGAGCGCGGGACAAATACGGAGTTTGGGGTTGCTGGACAAGTCGGCGGAGGGAGTAGCGATCGACAAGGGCAGCGTCTTGCCTACACTGGCGGACAACATGGCGAGGCCGAAAGGAGATAAACCCATTGTGCATTAACGAGGCGTATGGTATGGTCCACGCCCTCGAAAGCTATGTACATATACGCCAAAACATGATATCAGATCTTGCCTGCCATTTTGCTGAGGGGGTATGAGAGAGCCATCTCTCCACTTTAAGGCCTTGAAAGGGTTCGACAACAAACCAACGACATGCGGGATGTGTCATAGGCACGAATTCCCGATAGAACTTGAGCAGCGGCTGAACTTGTTCTATGACGAGCACCGCCCATGGTGAGTGGACGGTCGGAATCTCGGAAGGATCGTTCACCTGTCATATCCGGGCCAAGTTCGCAGTGCCATCACTCGTTCTTTGAGATACTAGGCTTGTTCTCCACTGCGAGGTTAATACAAGGTCTATCGTTGCCTGATATCGGTAGTGTAAGTCTAAGTATATACCCGTGGCCACCTCTAACCAGACATAACTCCACAGGCGTCAAGATCAAAGTGACCTTCATCGCCATCCCAGTCTAGAGGACGAATTCCTAGGCGCATTGTGCTCTGTGCGAGGCATATTCTCCTCACTGCCACTCGTATCATCCCGCCGCTGACTCTTCTCACCATCCGGCACAGCGCGCTGCCTCCTCCGCACCTCTCCCATCACAATCGCAGCAATATACACCACACCCACCATCCCAGTGACAACAGAGTAAGCAATAACAGTCCCCCTCGACACACTAGCCAGCGCGAATCCAAGCCCTCCATTCACCATCCCAAGCACGATTGCCGCTCTCCCATTCCACAGGTGGACATACGACCAGAGTGTCCGATGGCTGTACTTCTTGAACAATCTGTGGTGCAGCCAACCGGCCATTGGTTGAACAACCACAATCACTAACAGAACGATCCCGATGATCGGGTGCGCGGCGCTGAGCATCTTCATCTGCGTCGCCATATACACGCCGAGGCCGAAGGCGGCGATGTAGGTTACCACGCCGAGGATTTGTAGGGCAGCGTGTACCCAAATGAGGCCGGTGAAGTTGGCGACGCGGATCACGATCCCGCCTACTGGGAAGAGACCGACGAATGCCAGGGACGCGAGAGCGCCGTGAGCGAGGAGGATCGTGTTCCCGGTGCTTGACGAGCTGCTGCTCGAAGAAGCAGTATCGGAGCCCGAGACGACCACAGGCATTCCGTCCGTTGTCGAGGCAAACGGATTGACATCCGCACTACCACCTCTCGCCTGCGCCAAGTCGAACATAAAAGACGAAGCGCCGTCGTGGATCCCGATGTTGGCATCCAAGTCACCCGAATTCATGCTCGAGCCGGCCTTGACAGCAAAGATCCACTCCGCACTCGAAGATGAGAAGTCCATCGACCCTCCGCTCCAGGTATCGCAATTGCTGCATCGCACGTTCGCGGTCATGATGCCGTCGCTCACACCTGAACCTTCCAGGACCTCGATGTTCGTGGATGTATCGTACAATGGCATATCGTAGCCCGTCCCGAGTCGAGGCGAGACGGTGACGTTGTCTCCGTTCGATGAAGTGTACATGACGAACATGTTTGAGCCGGCCATGCCTGAGCCCTGGCCAAGAGCGACATACTCAAGTGATGTTGGGGCGGTGAGCTGGAAGAATATGTCGCCAGTGCCTGAGCGGGAGGTTGAGTCGGGGATGCTGAGGGAGTAGCATATACCGGGCGAGGGGCATGTTTGGACGATGGCAGCGTAGGTGGTTGAGACTGTGCTGTTGTTAGTCTGCAATGGCCATTGAAGACAGAGGAGCGTACGTACGAAAGCCGGACACCAACAAAGCTGCAGCGGCAATCTTCATAATGTCCAACCGTGACTGCACCGAATGCTACGTCCGTAAGGTAGTCCCCAAACCCTACTGTTAAGTACGAGAGGCGCGAAAAAAAACCCAAAAGATCGATAGAAACAACACGAATACGAAACTCGCTCACCACGCCATACATATACCCACCCACCTGCCTTCTCCCGTTCATTCGACATCCTTGCCCAAGTCTAGGCAAAGGCCCACAGCACATACGTCCCTCGCCCTGAACGCGAAGCAAAAATTTTGAAGATAAGAGAAATCTGCATCACGAATACTGCACCGACGAACAGGAAGCTTGAGCGGAGAGCCGCGAGGTGGGCTTGTCTGAGCCCCTGGGCGCAGCGTGAACGCGAGGTCGTCGAGCACAGCAAGCATAGCTGGGAGATTTGGAAGATTTGATCGCATCATCAAGACCAACGCGCGTCGAGAAGGACGTACGTGGTGCCAACAACCTTTTCGTAGGCGTGGCTTGGGCCTTGGCGGCAGAATGGAATGCATCAGGGTGCAGGTCGGGCTCGAGTCAGGGTCGTAGAAGAGGTGAAGTGCAGTCGGGTGAGTTCTGATTGGGTGAACAGGCAGAAAGTGGGGCTTATCCTAGCGGGGTCGAGGGAACGGGTTCGGGATGCGGGCGAGATCTTCTTGGGGCTGTGCATTGAGATGAATGCGTCAGACGGCTTTGGTGAGTTGGAGTGTGTTTTGTGTGCACTGCTTAATCTCCGGGATCGAGTGCAGATATTCAGGTAGGATGTCAAGGGCCGCGTTCATATGGACCACACGCCAGCAACCAGGGGTATCTTCCAGGAATCGACGGAGCAGGCCATGAGCGCTACCGCGAACTTGAAGGAAAAACCATATGGCCCTCCCACAACGCCTAGAGGTACCAGGATTCTACAGCAAAAGAGCAGTGGAGGAGGCCATGAATTGGACTTGGAGATGGCTGCGGGGATGCAATGATCCCTGAGCTACCTGTCTTCGACTCTACCAGCTTCTCTCCACGCGATTACTCGATATCGTACAGCTTCTTCGCAGTAGCGCTGTCGAAATACGCCACCGCGATTCCAGTAAACACCCCCTGGTCTTCAAACAGCTTGATCGCATACAGCTGTCCGACAAACATGGCATCGGACATACCCTTGTCTCTTTGACAGTCCCCGGCATTCAGGGCATCGTCGACAAAGGAGAAGCGGAAAAGGAAGCAAGCAGATGTAACGATTACATTTATGAGAAGATCAAGGACCACCGCGACAGACTTGGAGCCTTTGCAGCATTGTCTATGCACGACCCTGTCCAGGCTGGAGAAGAATTGCGTCGCTGCGTCAAATCAAGCTGGACGTACCAGTTTACATTCATCCAGCAGCGCCCGTTGGTGAGCGCTTTCGAAAGTTGTATGCGCAGCGCAAGTACTTGGTTGGCCCACCGCTCAGCTTCGCCAACGGTGTGTCTCTCCACCTTCTCGGCATCATCACCAACGGCGTGTTCGACCGCTATCCGGCCCTCAAAATCATTGTCGGTCATCTTGGAGAGCACCTACCGTTTGACTTCTGGCGTACAAACCATTGGCTCGTCGACGTCGAGCAGCCCTTAGCGCACGCAGCAAGGGACACCATCTGCGAACAAGACTTGTACTTCTACTTCAGGAAGAATATGTGGATTACCACAAGCGGTCATTTCAGCACGCCAACACTCAAGTACGTCAATGAGTACCTCGGGCCATCACGCCTCCTCTTCAGCGTCGACTATCCCTACGAGACCATCGAGATGGGCTGCGGCTGGTGGGATGGTGATGCCGACGAGATCAAGGCAGCCGTGGGAGGTGAGAAGGCCTACTACGACATCGGGCGCGAGAACGCAAAGAAGTTGCTGAAGCTGGGACCATATCACGACTCGGAGGCTTGAACGCGTGGAGGAGGTGGTGACTGCGGACTCGATGGAACCGTCTCTCCCGTAGAAACCCGACTGTCTGCGTGCTCGCTCGCTTGAACTCAGATAGTTTACGGTACAATAACTTGCAATTGCTTGTTCTTATTCAAGCTCTCCTCGTTCCGGGAATGTCGGCTCGGGTCAAGGCGGCTGCATCGGCTTCGAAAGAGCCGCTCGACCTCACCTCATCTATGCCAAGATATCGGATGTAACTTGTGCTCGCTGGAGCTCCCATTGGATCTCAGAACTGCGTCATGGCCGATGATCCACCAACAGGAAAGCGATCACGAGTCTTACTTGCGTGCCGAACGTGTCGGGACCGCAAGACACGATGCGATGGGCGCCAACCAGTTTGCACCGCCTGTGAGCACCGTGGCGTCGGGGCGACGTGCAGTTTCGAGCAGCCGCCGAAGCGTCGTAAAAAGGCACAAGCATCTCAGTCTGTTGATTTGCAGAGCATGTCTGGTCGCTCAGGACCTTCCGAGATATCGAGACCTGAAGTCTCGGGTCCAGTGCACCATTCAGATGTAGATATCCGGCACAGTGCAGACCCTACGCTGAGTGCAGGACAAGCAAGGACAGACGACCATCCGGGAACTCAAGATGGGGACGATATTGATGGGCTCGCCACATTGCCGTCTTATGGTTATGGCGACAATGCCTACGGGCCCTCGTCCGCCATCAGGTTCACTCGAGGCGTTATGTCACTCCTGGGTGATCGTGCAGAACTGCACCCTCAAGGTCTTGACACAGGAAAGGGTAGCAAGACAGCACGAGATCACCCACGAGAAGCTGGCGACAGCGTGCTGCCTCTCCGACGAAGCGCGGACGAGTTTCTCCGATGTTACTTGGGCTTCAGCTACCCTTTGTTCCCCGTCCTGGACAGGGCGTCGTTCAGTAGACAGTACGAAGCTCTCTGGATGCCAGCAGACCATGACACAGTCTCTGAGGATCGCATCTTCCTGGCCACATTGAACATGGTGTTTGCACTCGGATGCCGCTTTAGTGTCACGATTGCGCCCGATCAACAAGACGCCATTGCAGAGCAATTCCTTCAACGATCGAGGAACACTTATTCGTACGACCTTATGGACCGTGTGACGCTTTCTCATGTCCAATTGCTGCTTTTGACGGCCGTCTACCTCCAGTCTTCGCACTCCGCGAGCGCTTGCTGGAACACCGTGGGACTCGCCGTACGCGTTGCACAAAGTATAAGCCTGCACACACCTTCTGACTACGATGACAAGAGGAGCCGTGTGGAACTGCAGTTGAGGCGTAAAGTATGGCATTCTTGTGTCTCGCTCGAACGGTATGCATTGTGAAACCGAGCCACTTGGCATGAGGTGATGTGTTGACAGTTTCAAGGCTTGCAGCAATGACGTTTGGCCGAGCAGTGATGTTTGGGAGGACTCATCGTACTCCCCTCCCAGATCTCATTGACGACGAGAGCGTAGGAAGCGGCGTTTCCAGCCAGCCGCCTACCACGTTGCCAAGTCTGGCCTTGTTCGTACAGTCTTGCAAATTGTTTAAGATCCTCCATGATGTTCTTGACCTGCTCAACACCTGCAAAAATGGCAGCCATAATGATGATGCAAGATGGGAGGACCTCATAATTCAGATCCTGACGATCAACAGGCAGCTGGAGTTATTCTACATGGCCTCGCTATTGATCTCCGGGTTGGTCCTTCGAGCTTGCCGCCTGCTATGCCGTCTCTTCACCTTCAACAGCAGGTGCTTTACTGCAGGTAGGACATGTCTTGGACCTCAGAATCGAGTGATCTAGCTGACGTCTGCGACCTGGGTATCACTATGTCAGGTTACTCACCCTCCGCCCGATCCTCTTGCAACATCTCCGAGCCGATACGGCATCATCATCCTCAACTAGCAGCAAGAAGAACTCATTGAGCAGCCAGATGATTCGGGCGGCTAGCGACGAGTGTCTGAATACGGCTCGCTTACTGACCGAAGCAACCCATGCCAATCTCGCAACGCCTTACCGTAGCGCCGGTTAGCATGCCGTGTACTGTATGACCAGCACTGAGCTGACTAGAGGTAGTGACAAGCAGCTGACACGTCACAGTTGCATTCTCCGCCGCAACGGCCGTCCTCGCGTGTTGAAACCGAGTAGAGATGCCAGAAAGTCTCCAAGGCGATGGCTTCGAGACGTTCTGGGAGGAATCCCTTGCCATACTGAGACATCATTCTCAGCACATCAGGACATCGGCTCGAGCCATGGTGATATTGGTAGCGATGAGGGGACGGATTACGGAGAGGAGGACTGGTGGCAACGCTACGCTTCAACAGTCTTCGAATCCCGATGAAGCAGCAGTAATGCATGGTCAATTTCAGAACGGCACAGCCTTTGCCAATCTCCCTCCGAACATGCCGGGCGCCGCTATGGACGATATTGAGGAGTTCGATTTCGATGGAATCTCGGAGACGTGGATGGATCAGTGTTTGACAGACCTGGGCTGGCCTGGTCTTGTCGATGAAGGACTGAATGGTTGATCGAATTTAGAACGATATAAGAGACCAAACAATATAAAAACGAACGACGTATAAGAACGAACGACGTATGGGAACGACCGATCGGAGGAGTTGCTGTCTGTGCCGTGCACTGCATACACTTGTGCGAGAACGAGGTCGGTCTCACCAGGTCATCCTGCCTGTTCTCCAGCATCGCAGCAGGGATGCCGCCACTACAGTCGCTGAAAGAACAAGCAATTGCAGAAAAGTATTTGGGCGAAGAAAGCATTCACATAGAACTACATACCAGCAATCCGGGGTATCTTTCTACCTAAACACACAAGACCTAGCCAAACCGACGAGTGGCAGTGTTCTCCGCGATAGCATCGCGCACAAACGACGCTCTGTGACCTTCCGAACTCGGACTGAGGTCGGAGACACTTGCTAAACCCTCTAGTAAACGCCCGGAATAATTCTCGACGGCACCTGTCGGCAGTATTCGTCCCAATCTTTCCCATACTTCCGCCTGCATTTCTCCTCATCCCTGCGTTCGCGGTGTACCAGTAGCACAGCGAAGTAGATCAAGTAGAAGTACGTGATGGGGATGGCCCAGCCCTTCATACCCTCCGTGGAGACTAGTCTAGAGCCAGGATAGAGGATCGAAGGTGTGAGCTTGTAGCCTGCAGCCAGCGTCGGCAAGCAGTAAGACCAGGACATGAACCAATCGCCGAGATAGTTGATGTGGCGTGCCTTGCCCCACCAGCCGGAGGTAAGCAGGCGAGAGCCGTTCGCTGTCTTGATGGACGTGAGGTGTGAATTTGCAGGGTCGTAAGGGTCAGTCCGGAAGCGGTTCTTCTGGCTGTTGCTGGCGCGGAAGATGTAGTATCCGCTTGCTTGGATGGCCAGGATGAGCAGGACGTAGAACGGTCCGAGGCTGACGGGGTGGACCGAGAGGTACTTCGCTTGGAGGCTGTAGATGAAGGGGACCCAGACGAGATCGCCGAAGGATAGCATGAAGCCGAAGCCGTCGGTTGTGATGTCGATTGTTGTGAGGATGGCCTGCTCCATGTATAGCGCGTCGAACACGTATACTAACTGTGAGACGATCACCATGACTAGTAGAACGTTAGCGATGGCCGTGGAATTTGAGAACGCATACATACGCATCGAGTCGCTGATGAAGCCGTAGGCCTTGTACTGCTTGGCAGCGAACGCGAGGTCGAGCATGACCCAGCCCAGCATGCCTGGTCGTAGCTCCATGAAGGCCTTGATGTCTACTTCGCCGAAGTAAGGCACAACAACACGCGGATTCAGCTCGCGACCAATGAAGAAGTCGTAAAGCATGTTGCCAGTATGTCCGCCGGCTGCCAATTCACGCTGCTCCCTGTTGTGGGCCTTGACCGAGAAGGACTTCAGGTACACCCAGGCGGCCAATGCGTAAGAGATGATGATGCTGGACGTCAAAATTTGGACGTAGTTCCTGTTGATGAAGGTCCAGACTTCGAAGTCGGGGCCAGAGACCCAAGTGCCTGCGGCGCATATTCCCATGAGGACAACGCCAGTAAAGAATGCTAGGGTCGTGGTCAGCTTGATTGTTTTTCCAGGTTGCAGGATCGTTCTCACAGTTCATCCGATACCCTAATCGGCCTCCGGACACCAGCTCAGTGCCCTCAAGCTCATATGCAGGCAGGAGAGCCCAAAGTGCCAAGCTAATGCCATACCACGCGATCGTGCCGATGACCGCCTCTGTATTGATCAGACCTGTCCACCCCGGCCAGCCGACTTCGTGTTTGAGCGTATCGAGGCCATGCTGCCAGCCGGACTTGGTAGATAGCAGTGGGGCAGTAAATAATCTGCTGGGCGCAAGCAGCACCGGGGCTGGACAGCCTGAAACATCGTTGCAAAGGAAGGCGAAGACGTATACGAGTGGTGGAAGTAGGAGCGTTAGGATCGTAGTGACAATGCTAGTACAGTCAGTATCTGAGCGTGTTGATGATAGTAATGCGCCTACGGTCCACCAAATTCGAAGCCATGTCCTGTCAAGAGGTCTTCTGCGACTCCAGCGATCTGATCGGCTGTCTTCCTCACGCTGCTGGTGGCGCGAGCTCTCTTAGGAGGCATCGTGTTGTTCGTGAGTCGCAAGGCTTGTGCGACTGCACCTTGAGAAAAAAAATCGAAAGTGGGAGAGGGGTGGAAGTTCTCGAAATCTTGGTTCGAGGACGCGAGCCTGATCGTACGACGGACTCGATGACAATAAACATGACGATGACGCCACAGAGCGTCCGTGCTAGCGCGAACACATGGACTCGAGATTCGAGAGGCTGGGTCGATCTCTGCCCAGGAACCAACCAACCTCACCTCCTCGCTGCTCACAGAACCGGTGATTAAAAGGGCCAGCAGGTGTCTCAGCCCTTTCGAGGAGTCTAAAAGGTCATAGGGCGCAACATGGAGTGCGATCTTATCTCGGAGAACCCAGTACAATTGCCAATGGGTCCTTGTTTGACCTCAGGCTTAGCACCATGGTCGCTATCAGGCGGAGTCCTAGCTAATGACCACCATAGCAACGACTGAGCAGAGAGGTGAATCTACTGATGGAACCACAGCTTCAACATCGTACGTCTACCTACGTCCGAATCTATCATGCCTTCTGATCGTACCTCTGCGTCTTGGCCTTGTTGTACAGGCTGTCCCACATATCCACCAAGCGTCCGAAGCTGTCCTCGGTGACTCTGCCGCATCGGCCAATGTCCTCCTCGCACCTCACTGGTATGGCGCCGGTGATGTGGACAGTACTGGTCGGCTCGCACGGGTACCGAGTTTGAGCCTCAATAGGCTTGTAGTTTCCCTGGTACTTGGGTCCTGCTGGTTGACGTTCTTCACGGACACGTACTCTGGTATAAGCCAGTGCGGTCTAGACGAGATACCCCTCTTGCCGAACGTGTAAAGCGGCACACAGAACAGTATCTCCTCGTAGATCCAGAGCACTACAACCATTCGTCTCTTGGAGTAGACCGGACCCTGAATTGTATGCGCCAAGCACTGGTCGTTCGGATCGGCGTGCGGATTCAGGTCTGGCTGATGGAGTGGGATAGTAATGATCTCTCCAAGCTGGAAATTATGTTTCGTGTAGCCGGAAAGCACACACACGTTGTTTGCGACCCTGCGAGCAGCCCGGCTCACGGTGCTCACTTGACTGTTCTGTCCTCTGGGATACGTCGTTATTTGGGATGGTCTAGGAGCCAGAGAGGGATTGTAGACTTTGGGATGCTGGCTCCCTCCTGGTGTCTGGAGGCTCATCTGGCTCATCTGGGCAGCCAACAGATTACCCTGACTGTTTCGATTCGACGCACGCGGCCCCTGAGTGTTGACTGTCAGACGCTGCTGACTTTTTGCAGTTGCGACGCTCAGTCCTTGTACAACAAGACTGGTACCGCCGCTATTGTTCCAAGCATTGGTCTGTGGCGGTCCATTTGACGTGGTGGGAGGTGTGGGAGGTACAACGACCGACACCATTGAGAGTGGCCTACCCTTGCGACCCATTCTGTATACTCCCGATGTCTTGAGTGGTGATCTATTGTATATCAGTCCCAGCTGATGAGAAAACCTGTGGCAGTGCTATACGGTGCGGTCGATGGAAGCGCAAATTAGAAGCAGTCGTTCGAGGCAAGTTATTATGAAGCCTCCGCCTGATTGCATCGCGCCCACTCTGCCGAAACAAAGGACGGCTTTCAAGATTTTTTCATGTTCTCGCTCTGGTGATAACGAGCCAGGTAGACAAAGACGACCAACCGAGCAGCTCGCCATTACCGGCGAGTCTCAGACAAAGCACTGGGTAAGACTGCACCTGCACAATTCGTACCACGTACAATTAAGACAAAGGGAGTTTTAGAATCTTCCGCCTGAACCTAAGTACATAGCAAGTATGTTGCCACGAGACGGTTTTGTATTGCGATAAGTCGAGATTCCTTTCTATTGACTACGATTCACTCCTCACATCACCGACACGATGGTTGGCCTTTCGATCAAGCTACGTCGTAGACTGAATGCCGCCTACAAACGCAAGCCGCGTCGAAGCCAGCAGCGGAAAGTCTCTGCGCACAGGATGCTGAGACTGCTCACACCCCTGGCACTCCTACCTCAATCGGCTTGGAAAACACATCAGCATTGTCTGACGCTGTTGTTGGGGTCTCTACGGAAACAACCAGCACAGTATCGGGAGGCTCTAGCTACCATGACGATGCACCTCGACTTCCTATCGATGAAGGACCAGAAACCATGCTTCCAGTGAGTGTGCCGCAGCAGGATGAGGTTCACGGTACTTCCAAAAGCAATGCGAGCGAGAACGCTGCAAACGAAGCTGGCCATGCGGTTGTGAACGAGGTCGCCGGGCAGAGCGCACCTTCGCAGTCAGCAGAAGGGACAGATCAAGCGCAAGCGCTTCGAAATCTTCACTATGTTACTTTCGATGGCGACGACGAGAACGACTACACCAAGGGACCTGCTCATCTAGTTGAAGCCACTGATGGAGTGGAGATTTGCACAGGGCTACTCATGACGCTCCCCTTGTCGCGGAAGATTCAAGCCGCTCTGGCTGCTCAACGCTACCTCATCACAGAGCGAAAGAAAGCGATCAGGAGAAGGCAAGCACTGCAGGAACTGTCAGCTGGCATTCGCTCACAGATATCGAGCCACAAAAGCCGCCTTCTCGAGCTTCGGCAAACTGAAGGTGCAGAACAGGGTACGAGTGATAATCTAGAGAAGGAGCTCTCAATTCTCGAGCAGATGATAGAAGACAATATGCAGCAACGAACCGAACTGACTATCAATATTGACACGAAGGGAGATACTGCGAGAGGAATCTACGAAAAAGCCATCCCCGAGCTCGAGGAGACTTTCGTGGCTGCGGAGCTGGTGGAACCGTTCGACCATGATGTAGTACTGCCATACGAAGAAGTGAGTGTAGAAGAGGAGTATCAGAAGTTCTGTCAACAGCAATCCGCATCGGACGATAATGCACCGATTCCTGCTGCTCCCCTCGACACGAACCGCGACTATCTCATGGCTTCACAACGACCGAAGACTGACGAGGAATTGCAAGTGGACCGACTGAATGAGATTCTCTGGCACTCTTACCACCGGCTTCAAGACGCTCAAGCCGCGTTCGAGCGGCGGGAGATAGACAGAGAAGACGAACTGCAGCGTAACCGGGGGGCGTTCATAAACGGAGAACCGACTACAGACGCCAGCAAGGACGAATTTGACGTACGTTGGGTCAAGCGAATGCAAGACATCGCCCACGAACTCGTTGAAGCGGAAGCCACATGGGCCTGGATGTCTCAATGAACGTGCATGACGAGAACTCGTATTGGGCGCCGGGTATGGACGATGTTGAAGACGGCTACCGCATGAGCATGGAGCTCGATCTCGTCGCCTCAGCGCCATCGCCTAAGATCAAGAATTGGGTGACGGACATTCCAGATCTTGCATCTCCTAGCTTCAACGAGCGACACGATGTAGCCGACCACTGGGACGCAAAGGATGTGGACATATCTGATAGCCTTAGTCTAGTCGCGGAAGGGGATGACCGCAAACGGATAGAGAGATGGCGGGAGATCTGTGGGTTGTGATAGTGAGCGCACCTGTTGGGACGGATACATTCTGCAGGACCGCTCCAGTGCTATATCAGCTTGTACATCGTATCGATGATCATATTTCTTGTCCAAAGTAGTCTCGTGCAGCCTGAGTGCCTAAGTGACGACCTCTCGCTCAAAGACCTAGGACTGTTGGTGGTTCGCTTTCACAAACATGCTGTTGGATTCAACACATCTTATTAATCGATGACAAGGCTCATGGAGATGGTGACGATATGTCTACCACTGCAATAATGTATTTATCATGGATGAGAGCACGCTGAACACCCGTCAAAACAATACCATCTCAGACTTACCATGGTGCGTTTTTGGCATCCTCGTTCACCTTTTGCCACAATGCCATCAGTCGCTTGTATCCGGTCTGTGTCAAACGACCAACTGTATTCACGTCACCACAGCAGTCGACTTTGACTCCACCAGTGAGTTGAATTGTTGTCTGCACCTTCACCGGATGACGACAAATAACTTCAATCTCGTCATGCACGCCGTCGTTGACAAATGGCTCACCGGGATAGAGTTTCTCGTGTTGAGCATTCTTCATGGCGACATACTCTTTCTTCAACCAAGCCGGTCGGGACCCCAGGCCACGTCCGCTCCAGGTATACAACGGAAGGCAGTACATGGTTTGCTCATAAATCATGAGAACTACCAGCATCCGTCGTTTCGAGTATACTGGACCTTCACACGTTCGAGTCAACCGAAAGTCGTTGGGGTCAGGGTTAGGAACCAAGTTGGGCTGGTGATAAGGCGTGCAGATAATGTCTCCTTTCTTGAAGTTGGCTTTGGTCTGACCGAGAAGGATGCAGTTTTGGTTGCGAATGACTCCTCGGTACGTCGCCTGGGTGCCTTGAGACGCCATCGTCGGTGCACGGCTCCGAGCAATTTGCCCAGGTGCTAGTGTTGCTGCGGGTGCCATGGAAGGATTGTAAGACACTGCAGAGCCTAGAGCCATGTTGGCAAGACCTGATGTCGGAATGGATGGCGTCGGTACGACAAGCGTCGGTACCTGCTGACCTCTTGGGCCTCTTGGGCCCCTTGGTGTATTGGTAGGAACGCGTAAGGAGGCGGCGTGCGAAGGTCCGCCTTGGAAGCTGTTCTGCAGCACTGCTCTCTTCTGCGCATCTACCCACACCGTGCTTGCACGGTTTGTCGTCGTAGTCTGTTTAGAAGTAACACCGCTCGCCGAGTTCTGCACTGCATCTTTCCCGTTGAAAACCATGGTCGATGCGAATATATGGATTATGAAGTATCGTTGTTCGTGCCAATCCGGATTCTTGAAGTATCAGTGTCTGTCCAGCTTGAGTCCTGCTCGGGTTAGTGCTAATCAAGATGGTGTGTATGGGACGACAAGATATGGTCCAGACATAGGATATTATGTCTTCTTAGCTCCAGCATTGTTCGAGATATGATGAACAGACTGCAACAGATTGGAGCCAACACCAGACAAAGAAATCGGATATCGAGTGAAACAGGAACAAAGGGACCAGCCTCTCCTCGGAACAAATTTGATGAGCACTTCGATAGACAATGGCTCTTCCAAGATTAGACGAAATGAAGACGACTTGAATAACACACTCTCTTTCCCAGTGATTTGCGGCCTTGATATAGCCATAGACATCAGCAATCGCTAAGATCTTGGCCAGACCTATCGATCTTGAAGCAATGTACAGGCTTACTCAGAATATGCGTCGTACGCTCCGCTCAATCTACAACCCGAGACGGGCGATACGACAAACTCAGCAGCCGGACCAGCTTCGAACAGAACTCAAGCGCCTTCCCACAGCCAGAGACAGCCATTCCACCAACGGCGAAAGCCCTACCTTTCCGGAAGACCCATCAGCGACATCAACGGTCCCTGATGTAACCACAAAAAGCGAAATATCAGAACCCGAGTGTGTCGGCACTGAGCAGGATGATGTCGAGGAGCAGGCCACGCCTCCGACAGAAGAGACTGACGCACAGCAGGTAGCTCAAGAGGCCGAGGCCGTGCCAGACAGTGGAACTCGGTCTGTACGAAGCACCGAAGGGGGTGAAGTTCGCCAGCGGGCTTACATCACCTTCCAGAGCGAGGATGCCGAGGATTACACAACAGGACCAGCCCGCATGGTCTGCGCGAACGACGGAGTATCAGACTGTGCTGCCCTCTTGATGACCATTGCATTGTCCCAAGCTGTGAAGCGTGCAGTTGACGCACAGCGGATCTTCACCAAAGTTGAGATGCAAGCCGAAATAGAGGAAGATGAAATCAATGACCTGGAAAACAAGATCATCAGCGAGATATCGAACCATGAAATGCGCTTATGTACGCTCGAGAATGACGAGACCAGTGAGGGTGTGGAACAGAAGCTGTCTTTGGGGAAGGAACTAGACATCCTCGGGCTAATGCAGAGGAACACAGACGCCAGACGCCGCGGTCTTGACTTCCAGCTGAAGCGACAGGCCAAGGAGCTAAGGCGGTGTCAAGGTGAACTGAGTTCCGTGATGGAAGAGGCATTCATCGACGCCAATCTGCTCGAGCCGGCTCTCGAAAAACTACTGCCCACACCGCAAGTTATTGACCTTCAGACAGAGTACCAGAGCTTTTGTGAGGAACTGAGATGGAATGCAGAGAACGACCACCTAGTATTCATTGAGCCCTTGGACATGACCGAGGACAAGTATGAAAGACCTCCAGTTAGTGCCGAGGAGCAGGCGCGCGACGATCTGCTGAATACTTACTGGCGAGCCCAGCAACGTCTCCAAGAGGCTGAAGCCCACTTCGACAACCGCGAACGGCAGCGATACCAAGAGTTACAGGCGAACTTCGACGCCGCAGATCGTGGCGAAGAGACCTTGGACGCAACGCCGGATGACTTTGACCTCCGTTGGGTACAACATGTACAGAACCTAACCCACGAGCTCGTCGAAGCCGAAGCAGCATTCACAGCGGCAAAGCAGGAATGCGTAGAAGCTGGTGTCGATGTCTGCGACGATGATCGGATCTCTGGTTTCGTTGATGACGCTGGTGATGGCTACCGGATGAGCTTCGAACAGGACCAGGTTGCTTCCGTGCCCTCAACCAAGATTCGGACTTGGCTGAGTAGTGTCGACGAGCTGGCCTCGCCGAGCTATCATGAGCCGGGCGGGCTGCCTGACGACTGGGACGCTGAAGAAGCAGATATAAGCGACAGCCGGAGTTTGGTTGCTGAGGGATCTGATCGGAGGCGTATTGAGAAGTGGCGGCAGATCTGTGGATTGTGATCTCGTCCACCACGCTTGTGCGTCAATCCGGTAGATATGTGGAAGAGTCATGCAGTATGTAGCCTTCTTGTAAAGAGGTTGTACCCTCATATTCGATATCAGCTTCTGGTCTCTCCTAGAGGCGGTCATTCAATCTCTGCAGCTTCTGCATTTGAGCTGGTCACACACACGTGTATGAGCCGTTCCGGTGGAGTGTGATTCTCCAGCTGTCTGCATCCTCTGCGCTGTTCGATGAAATCGATGGTTGTGCTGTTTGTTTGTGATAAAGTGCACTCGGGGGAAGTGCGATGCGATCGCCCTTCTGGCTCTATTTTGCGTTCAGCCGATGGGCCGAGACCTTCGTGTGCTCGGGCTCGGGCTACACTACTTCATCCTCCTTCAAGGAATGCTTTTCATCATCAACCCTCTGTGGACCACGACAACAATGAGTGCGACACCTCACAAGCACCTATGCCCTTGGTCGCAAGTTGTCTAGACTGGGTAAAGCCATCAATATCATAGTGGAAGCGCCCGCCGGGAATTTCCAGCCCTGAAGCCCTGCCGACACCAGGCGAGGCCTCGCTTCGATATCGCTATACGGATCCGTATATCGCTGTCCTCGTTCCTGCCTGTAACTGTAGACGTTCTGAGATCCACCAGGAGTGGAAATCGTGAGGTACAAGTATCGATCCCTTCCTTCTTGTCGAAAATTGTCTAGTACTACCGAAGCAAAGTATCGCAGGACCCTACGCCCATCAACCTCGACTATCACTTTGGATCTTTCAACAATCATCCCAGACTCAAGCAAGATGCAGCTCCTCACTGCCTTCGCCGCCGCAGGCCTCATCGGTTCCTCCCTGGCTGCTCCCCTCGAGGCCCGCTAAGATACACTGTCATGGGACGTCACCGACTATTCATTCATCCGCTCCGATCAGGGCCGCTACACGTACAGCTTCACCGTTTCGGGCGACGGAACCGTAGATGAGAGTCCGGCATTCACAGGCTCTTGCTCGGGAACGCAGCAGCCTCGATACTCAGCCTGTACCGTCCTGTCCAGCAACGGTGGCGAGTATGGCACCTTGAACGTGCTTGCGAACGTCAACATCGTCCCCAGACCGGAGGACCCGAGCAGGAAGGTCCCAAGAGTGTTCATCAAGACACGCTGGGTTAATGATCTCAGCTGTACCTATCGGACATTGGCCGGTAAGTCACTTCAATAAGTGGATAATATGTTCAGCCAGCGAGACAATCCTTGGGGTCGGAAGGCCTAGTGTAGCAACTTCTTTGGGTGCTCAAGCCTGGGACTTTAGCAAGATCTATTGTCAAGTTCGACGGAATTTGCGCTGCGGAGTGATATCGCCACCTTGAAAATGCTGCTGCGAACTTGACGCTGACACTTCTTTCTATCATTCTAGGTACGACGCACCCGCAGTCCTGTCTGCCTTCTCTTTCAACCCGACGTCGAATCCCAAGGGTGTGAACTGCTAAGCTCCCTCGAAGGTAGTGAGAGTGTATTGCCATGGCCTTCATGTCCGTCTCTACTGGATTGGGCATGCTACTTGGCTTGTAAATAGCTCTGATATGGATCTAACAAGGTCCTGCCTAAAGCTTGCCTAGAATCAGCATGTCGGCATCGCAGAAGCATACCGGTTTCAGTACATCATTCAGTACATCATCCTACGGCTTCTTTCGAGGGTCCTGCGAAGAAGCTTTTCGCATGACGTTCAAGCTTCATCATTGTGACTCTTGGTGTTCATAAATTTCTCTAGGCCATCATGCAGTTGTTACGTCTTTCCGACTGACAAAGTCTCGAACGCGGACTCATCCTTTATGGTGGTTAAACATGGTATGTTCTTCAATGGGCCGTCCCAGGGAACGCTCGAACGTTCCCGTCATTTAGCTGATGGTGCACAGATAAAAGCTGGCGAGGGCGTCACAGGCGTTTCCATTTGATGTGGTTGTTTTCTATTTTGGTATCAGCCAGATCCTTCACTTCACGCTTCTAGGGCATCTTGCGAGTGGCTTGAAATCTAGTGCAACCATCTGGCCGGTAGAACAGATAGATTTCGCAGATGTTAAAAGCCACCAACACTTGATGTAAGTTTCGAGACCTCTCGTTTCCTGGCTGGCGATCTCTTTTCAAGTGATGGCTCACACGATACCTCGTTCTTCCCGCGTCCTTTGTCGGAAGCGGAGGTAGTGAGTGGCATATGGAGGTGAATGGTGCGAGTAGTGTCTCATATTGAGTTCCCAGTACAATGCCAAGTTCGTATCGCAGGCTGAACAGTTTGTGCGACCGATCCATGGTAAGGAGAGTATTAGGGTCATGCTTCACAACAGCGTCCTTTAAGTATTCGCCGCACACTTCTCGAGCAGAAACAACCTCCCAGAACCATTCGCTGGACACCACAGCAACACACTCGTTTCGCGCCGTCCTTCCCTAACATCAAGACCTTCTGCTCAACACCAAACAAAATGCAGCTCCTCACCACCGTTCTCGTCGCAGCAGGCTTGCTCAGCTCCTCCCTCGCCGCACCATCCGCGGAAGCTCGTGCCGACTACTCCTTCTCCATCACCAAATGGACCTTCTACCAAGGCCAAGACGAGTATGATCCCTCTTACTACAGCTTCTACGTCAAAGCGAAATACGCCGGCGGCATCCCGAACTTCAAAGCTGTGTGTGGCGGACCGCAGAACGGCGGCTTGACGAAGTGTACGTTGTTGGAGAACGGCGGCTTGACCGTGGGACAGCTCAAGGTCTCTGCCGACGTCGAGCTCGTGGAGACCGTTCTGAGGGTGTCCGTGAAGGCGAATTTCAGGAACGATATATACTGCAAGTTCCAGGAGCTTGGGCAGTACGACGTAGCGACCTCCACGACCAAGGCGTTCAAGATCTACCCGACTTTCACGCAGGGAGGACCACCGGAATGCTTCCCTTCGAAAGTTGCCTGAGTTTCGCAAGCGTCTGTCATTGGTCGGGACCTACAAGTACGTTCATTTATGAGCTCCACAGAAGCATTCGAGCCGGACAAAGATGACTCCCAAGGTCGCTGGTGGGTGCTGTCTGTTGAGGTACCCAGCGAGGAGGATAGCGAGGGTGGAGCGTTGGTGTGTGGGCTGGCTTTGCAGCTGGACGAAGTTGATCACAGGTCTCTGATTCACATCTGTCGTTACCGAAGTCGTACATATCTGTATTCTTTTCTGCATTGCTGATGCCGGGAACTTTTTCAGCAAGCTATCACACCCAGGGTGTCCAACAATCAATCGATCAATCAGTGATTGGTTCAGTTTGATGATTGCTGGGATTGTTTGAGCCAGAAATTTGATTGATGGTTTTATTGGCGCTAATCGATTGATTGATTGATAGGCGGCTGTACATACCCGATTGGGTAGTCACGTGTTGCCTTGGCGCGGCTCCTTCCCCTTCAGGAAGGACGTTTTCTGGTATGGAGCGTGATTGATTGATTGCTGGACTAACTGCTTGATTGATTGAGATTGATTTAGACTCTGCTTGATTGATTGATAGGCTAACAATCAATCCAATCATTGATTGTGATTGATTGTTGAACACCCTGATCACACCGTAGACTTTGAATCTTCAGTCTTCGCGAACGACAAGAGCAACGGGAAAGCGCAGCGTTGAGCTCAAGTAAGCTGAAGCAAGACTGAATACAGCCTCGATCGAACGCTGTCGATCTTTCGAGAGTTCGAGGCGATGAAGTGTACGTCCTTCAAGGCGATCGATAGGTTCCGTGCAACTCCATCAATGACCTGATATCTCGGAAGCAAAGGCAAGGCCGTGATGGCAGTTGATCGGCCCTCGCCTTAAAGTCTGTTCAAGCTGCGGAGAGCCTTGGCCAGAGTCGTTGCCTTTTGTGCCTGAACCGTGCTGCGCCATGCTTCTCGACCAATCAGCGACTGCGCGGAACAAGAGGTGCGTAGTTCCACTCCCTGTTCCTGGCGATCGTCTGTGGGAGGAGATGCTGTCAATCAATATATAAAGAATCGAAAGACTGAAAACGCAACCGCGGAAAGCAAAAATAACCCAACAGGAAAATGGCCTGCCTCGAACAAAAGCAACACAACGCCACGGACACCATGAAAGAACCCACCTACTCATCATCCTCAGACGATTACTCGGAGAAACCACCAATCTACACCTCCGTTCAGCACATCGGAACCGAACAACGCTTCTCCCTCGAACACGAAGGCTTCCCCTGGCGAGACGTCACCGTAAACAGGCCAGACGGATCCGTCGCCTACTTCGCCGACATCTCCGAGTTCAAATCCAACGCCCCAGACGTGAGCATTCGCGCCGGAGGCAAAGAAGGCGTTTTGGTTGGAGCAGCGCATTTCAGGTGGTCCCGGTCTATTCGCGCTGGTCTTGGCTCCGATCTTCTGGCCATGGATTGGGTGGAGTTGAAACGGGGTGGGACGATGCATAGTAAGCGGTTCGACTTCGAGTATGCTGGGCAGAAGTACTCGCTGCGTCGGACGAGCGATCCGAAGCATGGTGTCAAGGGGATGGGGAAGGTGCTGATGGCGAATTATCAGATCGTCCAGGAGGGTAGTGGGGAGGTGGTTGGGTATTATACCAATGAGACGACGCCTGGACGGAAGAAGGGGAATTTGTGTCTTTCTGGAGGCATTAGCCGAGAGCTTGAGGTTTTGGTTGTTTTGGCCGTGGTGTCTTGGAGGGAGAAATCGAGGCTGAGGGCGACTCGATCGGCTGCTGCTGCTGGTGGAGGTGGTGGCGGCGGTAGTTGAAGATAGGCTGTGGGAAGTTCGTGTGAATGGAGCTGGTCTCAACAAAGCTATGTAGCGTTTTAGGTGTCAGCAGGGTGTTTGATGGTTCCAATTTTATTCACCACGTTGCGCAGGAGTACCTAATGCAAGCTTACCAACCCCAGACGGGCATCCAAGTGCCATGCGTCCACGGAAACGACCAATCGACAGTCTTTGGCCTAAGATCACTTCGCGATCGTACCACATAACCGCTCACTGAGCTTCCACAAGCTCTTCTCGTCCTCTGGCTTGTAGGCGGCCTCACTATACCCTGTGCGCCACGGCGCACCCTCCTTCTCCACCGGCCCAGCTTCACCGACGTCCTCAAGATACACCCCGCCTCGATGGTCCCACTCCTTGCCTATCGCGGCCCAGACAGTAGTAGCAGCACCTTGCTCGATGCTCTTGGTCTGGGCTTGATATTGCGGATTGACCATAACTGCATCGAACTGTGCCGTACCAGCCATGTGCTTCTGGAGGGGCGTTTTAATACTGCCCGGGTGCAGACTGAGGGCGTGAAGGTTCTGAGCTCGGTAGCGTCTAGTAAGTTCATTGGCAAAGTAAATGTTCGAGAGCTTCGAGTTGCCGTAGGCGACACCTGGATGGTAAGGTGACTACGAGAAATCGAGGTTGTCGAAATCCAAGGCTGATACTCCTCGGTGACCGGTCGAAGAGACTGCCACGACTCGAGATGGTCTTTCTGACGGGGCAGCTTTGAGCAAAGCTGGCTTTAAGAGCTGGAATAGCAGAAAGTGCCCCAGATGGTTTGTGCCAAATTGCAGCTCGAGGACGTCAACTGTATGGCCTTCTGGAGTGGCCATCACGCCTGCGTTGTTGATGAGGATGTTGAGAGTTGATGATTGAGATAGATATGTCTGAGCGGCCGCTCGGATAGAGGCGAAGGAGTCCAGGCTCATGTTGATGACTTTGACTGGTCTGTCGGCATCTGTCGAAAGCTCGGCAGCAATAGCATTGCCCTTGGTCGTGTCGCGCGCGGTGATCCAGATATTTGCTCCCGTGAGGTAGAGCGCCCGAGCAGTCTCGATGCCGATGCCGCTCGTACAGCCAGTGATCAGGACATTGACACCTTTCAACCCACCCGCGAGTTCTTGGTCGTTGATGACTTGCTCTGCCGTGGGTCGCTGATCGCCAGGTCCGTTAAGCGCCGCATGCTCCTCAGCGTAAGGTCTGATCGGAGCCATGTTCGTAGAGGTGGCTGTAGGTTGTGATAGCTTTCAGATGATGGTGGGCTCTCGATGGTGCAGTTTGCTGTGATATGCTGTTATGGAGAACGAAGTGAAATCGACTTACTTATATACGGAACCCAACGGATATAATGACTGGAATTATGGTCCGTTACTCAGCTACTCACGTTATCTTGCTGCTTCGCACGGTCAGCATCAGCGGTGTTGAATTAAGACTCGAGGACAGTCGTGCGGCCGTCTGACAGGTGTTGCAGTGCCCTATATCGTGAAGAGTGCTGCGAGAGTGCACGCGCTGATGCTATGGTATGGCGTCCTGCAAGCTTCCGGTGATAGCGGACTTGCTCATCGGTATTGGCTGCTGCGTACGGAGGTGGCAACCAAATGTCCTTAGGGGGGAAATTTAGGGTACGTAACCCTAGACGCTCGATAGCGTATTCCAATCAAATTTCCGGGTACAAAGATTGATTAACGTTTCCCTAACAACGACTAGAATATTACTTAAGCCTACCGAAGATTAAATAGGACGTATAAGGACCTACCGTCATCTAAGTAGCGTTCCGGCAGATGCTTATCTAGCGACCACCCAAGGACTTTTGGTTTCCGGCTCCGTACACACCTCGTAACTTAAATCTCAAAGCGAGATCTATGGGTCCGGACATGTGTGCCAGGTGCTGCTGCGGGGTGTCGGTGGAGGCGTGAAGGCGGAGAAGTGAAGGACGCGCTTTGATTGGGTTTTCTTTGATTCCGGCCGCCGAGATCACCTGCATCCACTACTTTAGCGCGCATACGCCCGCGTGGCTGGCTTCCAAGGGCCTTGATTGAAGCTCGAAAACTTGTACCTTATTAGGTAGTCTGGTTGCGTTGATCTCAGCTGTGCGCTCCATGTTCGAAGGCAATGCTGTAGGCCCCCTGACCACGAGAACTAGTCACAGCCAAAGGCAGCGTCCTATATACATCTGGACGGGTTGATGATGGCAGCAATCATGTGAAGATCTGGATCTCGGTTCGGTAAACGCAAATCGGCCCAAGCTATCGGCCCATGCTCCGCGTCACCAAGCCACTGTAGCTCAAGAACCTCTCATCCTCCCAGCTTCCCTACCGCACCGCACATCCGCTCATACGGAGCACGCCGTTCATTCACCACTGCCCTTTTTGTTCTAAAATAGCTTCGGAACACTGGCAGTACTGTGCATTGGCCTCGTACGCGAAGGGTACTGGTTCACAGCTCCGTAGAGCTGCTGACGTCGCCCATTGGCTTCCCCTCTCAGCCTGGCACCTACGCGTCGGACCTCACCTCATCCCATAACCTCTCTCGGGCTACCTAGCATCGTCGACGCTCAAGATGCTCTCCGCCGAGGAGTTGAAGACGCAGGGCGCGATCGAGGCGGCACGCGACCCGCATAGCAGCGTCGATGCTCGCGCCGCCGAGGACACGATGATGAAGGAATCCAAGGCTGCAGGTGCGGCGGCGTTCGAGTTTGACCCGAACGCGACGCCGGAGCAGAAGAAGGCGCAGATGAAAGCAGTATGTCAGCAGAAGCTGGAGGGAGTATGTGAAGCTAACGAAGGAATAGCAAGCTCCCATTGACCGTCCCCATCGAAAGAATCAGACAACTGCGCTCATTTCAGATCAGGATGACGGTCAGACCGCAGGCTACGATCTCCCACCTCCGAGCAAAGACGGCGCTCTCGCCGCACCGACCTCTCCTGGCCGCGCCAATGGCGACATCACAAGGGACGAGGACAATGTATACTCGAAGACCGGCTGGGCTCCACGTTTTGGCAACCCTAGCGACCAGGATGAGGGTACGCTGTTGGATCATCAAGATTTTCTAGAGGGCAAGCTGGACGACAAGTTCTTTGGCGACTGGTATCACAATGCTGCCGTCATTGTCTTCGCTTGTCTCTCATCCTGGGTCGTTGCAGTCCTTGGAGGCGGTCTTGGGTGGGTGTTTCTCGTTATGGCAGCTTGTGGTACTTACTACCGTACTTCTCTGCGTCGCGTGCGCCGCAACTTCCGAGACGACGTGAACCGCGAACTGGCCAAGGCGAAGCTTGACACGGATACGGAGACACTGGAATGGATCAACAGCTTTTTGGCCAAGTTCTGGCCAATCTATGCTCCAGTGCTTTGCGCGACAATCATTCAATCAGTCGATCAGGTGCTGAGTACCACGACTCCTGCATTTTTGGAGAGCATGAGGATGAAGTTCTTCACGCTAGGCACAAAACCACCGCGCCTGGAGCACGTTCGAACATATCCGCGAGCCGAAGACGATACTGTACTCATGGACTGGAAGTTCAGCTTCACTCCAAATGACATCGAAGATTTGACGGCGCGCCAGGTCAAGAACAAGGTCAATCCGAAAGTCGTGCTCGAAGTCCGCGTTGGTAAAGGTATGATATCGAAAGGTCTGGATGTTATCGTGGAGGACATGGCCTGCGAGGGTATCATGCGCGTCAAAGTCAAGCTTCAATTGCCCTTCCCACATATTGACCGTGTCGAGATCTCCTTCCTTGGGAGACCCAAGTTCGACTATGTGTGCAAGCCACTTGGTGGCGACACGCTCGGCTTCGACATGAACTTCGTTCCAGGTCTCGAGGGCTTCATCCAAGAAATGATCCATGGCAGCTTAGCGCCGATGATGTACGATCCGAACGTCTTTCCAATTGAGGTCGCGAAGATGCTCGCCGGTAACCCAGTCGATCAGGCCATCGGTGTGCTGCAAGTCACATTCCATGGCGCGCAGGGCCTCAAGAACCCCGACAAGTTTTCTGGCACTCCAGATCCATATGCAGTTCTCAGCATCAACAACCGCGAACCGCTTGGCAAGACGAAGACGGTGGAGCAGAATGCCAATCCAAGGTGGAACGAGACTGTCAACATCATTCTTACCAGCCTGCGGGAGCCACTAACAATTCAAGTCTACGACTACAACGAGTACCGCAAGGACAAGGAGCTGGGTGCTGCAACATTCAACCTCGAGCAGATTGAATCGGATCCCGAACACGAGAACCAGCAGCTGGAGGTCATCGCCAACGGCCGCACGCGTGGAGTTGTGCAATGCGACATCCGATTCTTCCCTGTACTCGAAGGCCAGAAGCTCGAGGACGGGACTGAGCAGCCGCCTCCGGAGAGTACAACTGGTATCGCCAAGTTCACTGTCGAGCAAGCGAAAGATCTTGACGGAACCAAGTCCCTCCTTGGCCAGCTAAACCCATACGCTGTGCTTCTTCTTAATGGGAAAGAAGCGCAAGTATCGCAGAAGCTGAAGCGGACGAACAACCCAATCTGGCCGAATGCTACCAAAGAGCTACTGATCACCGATCGCAAGAAGGCCAAGCTCGGAGTCGTGATCAAGGATGACCGCGATCTGGCTGCCGATCCTATACTCGGCTCCTATCAGATCAAACTCGACGACCTCATGGAACTCGATGCAAAGGGTCAGGAGTGGTTCAACTTGGCTGGAGCGAAGACCGGCCGCGCGAAGATGACACTGCAGTGGAAGCCAGTAGCCATGAAGGGTGCCATGCTTGGTGGTGGATACGTCACCCCAATCGGTGTCATGCGCTTCCACTTCCAATCTGCCAAGGACCTGAAGAACCTCGACACCGTCGGCAAGTCCGATCCGTATGCTCGCGTCACGTTGTCGGGCATCCAGAAAGGCCGCACGGTGACGTGGAAGAACAATCTGAGTCCTGCTTTCGACGAGATCTTCTACGTACCAGTGCATTCGGCAAGAGAGAAGATGGTTGTTGAAGTCATGGACGAGGAGAACGTAGGCAAAGATCGTACCCTTGGCCAGATCGAAGTCGCTGCATCGGACTACATCCGTATGGGTGACGACGGCGAATACCTCATCCACGACAGCAAGCATGATACCATCACTTCGCAGCTCCGCATCGGCAATGGGTCTCCCAAGGGCACACTGAATTTCACTGTTGCTTTCTATCCAACCATGAACGTCGTTGATCCCGAGGACGAAGTCGAAGAGGAGACTGCTCGTACGAGCTTGGACACAGCTGGGCGGGCTAGTTTAGAAAATGGCTCGAAGACTCCGACAACACCTATCACACCGCAGCACGGTAGGAGCGATACTGCTGGAACTATTGATAGCGTTAAAACAGCATCGACGAGCAAGACTGAGGATGACATGGCGAAGGCGTTGTCCCGCAATGAGAAAGACCAGACTGAAACGGACGAGGTCAAGCAGGTCGAGGTGCCGAAGATCAAGATCGGCCCGGAGGATCTCACACGATATGGTAAGAAGACTGCTAGTTGTCTCACCCAGGTGCTGTTGCTGACCCTTTCTAGAATCCGGTCTCATCGTCTTCAAAATCATCGACGGCCAGCTGGCGTCAACTGGAACCCATCTGGAAGTACTTATCGATGACGTGCTGTACCCAGCATACTCAACATCGAAGATCAAGTCTACCAACTACAACTTCAATGAGACGGGAGATGCCATGGTCCGCGAGCTCGATCTGTCCCGCGTCACTATGCGTTTGGTTTCCGAGATCGACGGCAAGGGCGAAGATGACGAGGACGATATCAAAGCAAAGATCCAAGGCCCGACCCTTGATACACTCAAGCGATGTTTGTACACTCCCACTGAGATCAGCTTGAAAGGCAAGGACGGCCGCGAGAGCAAAGTCAGGGTGTCTATGCGCTTCTTGCCTGTCAAGATGCAACTCGACCCAAGCGAAAGCTTCAACAATGCCGGCAATCTACGCGTTGAGGTGCTTGATGCCGACAACCTTCCAGCTGCTGATCGCAACGGTTACTCGGATCCGTACTGCAAGTTCTTGCTCGAAGGCAAGGAAGTGCATAAGACGAAGACGGTGAAGAAGACTCTTCACCCATCATGGAATGAGTTTTTCGAAGTACCAATCCGGAGCCGTGCCGCTGCCGATTTCAGGGTCGATGTTTATGACTGGGACTTTGCGGATAAAGCAGATCACCTCGGCGCATCGGTCATCAACCTGAACGTTCTGGAACCATTCCAAGCTCAAGAAGTGAAGCTGAATCTCGATGGGAAGAGCGGTGCCGTGAGGCTGAAGATGCTCTTTAAGCCAGACTACGTGACGCGCTCACGGCAAGGCTCTTCCACATTCTCTGGCACCTTCGCTGCTCCCGGCAAGATCATCGGCGCACCCGTCAAAGGCGCGACGTTCGTTGGCGGTGGTGTTGCGAAGGGTGCCAGCTTCCTGGGCAGCCGCTTCAAGCGATCTTCTTCCAGTCAACATGCTCAGCAGGGCTCACAGGAGGTCACCGGCGGCGTTGCCGACATGCGCGATACAAACATGGATGTTGGCGAGGCGAATGGGACAAGCGGCAAGCCTCTTCCAAGCACGCCACATCAGCGGTCATCCAGTTTTGGCCGACCGCAAACGAGCCCTGCTGCTGCTGAGCAAGGCACGGCAACGATCTCGATTGTTAGTGCTACTGGGTTCCAAGCAGACAGCAAGCTCGAAGTTCGCGTTCTGCACGACTCATCGAAGGGTTTGAAGGAGGTCTTCAAGACCAAAGCCATCAAAACAAAGACAGGCGAAGCTGCGTACGACGACGAAGCGAAGAAGGTGCCTTGCAATGCCGATCACCAGTTCCGCATTCACGTACTGGACTCGCACACTTTCGGTTCCGATGACGATCTCGGCGAAGCTGGCTTCTTCGTTAATGACCAGTCGTCAGGCGGAACGCAGGAGGTCAAGGTCGGCACTGGTGTCGTTGTCATTCGGTCATCATTTATGCCGGCGGACGCGGTTAGTACCCGCCCTACCAGCCTGGCACCCGACTCTCCTGCAAGCAAGAAGCACCTGGGACGTCTGGTAAGCAGGAAGGAGAGGTCCGTGACGCCGTCTGGTTAGAGATCGTGCGGCGTTGGTCATGGCTCTAAAGCTAAGCTTAAGCATGGGACGAGGAGGATTTACCAGGAAGGGAGGGAAGCTTTCCGGAGCTCCGTGGGCTCGCTCTATATGCGAGCGGATTCAGTGGACGCGCCGAGCCTTTGGGAGCACGAACATGAGGATACGGATGTGGAGGGCGAGCATGTGTCTCCCGTTCAAGGACGAGGCAGATCAAACGTGCGGGAGCAGGGCCCCACGATCCGGACGCCTTGATTTTGGAGCGTTTTTCTTTGTGATACCATCCCGTTATGCGGAACTTTCTAATATGTACCTGTGTTGATATTACATAGGACAATCGATCAGAGGTCAAACAAAATACTCCTCCGTCAAGACGTCAGATTCGAGGCGAAATCAGCCACTGTAGTGGCGGCATCGAGGATGTGATACCGGAGGACACCGCGGCGCCCCTGCTGTGAGCCGGAAGACGTCTATCCTCTACTTCCGAACTGCTGGTGGGTCATGCGCTGTAGCCTTGCTCCAGTCCAACGTCGTGCTGCTTTGCCCCAGTACATCATTGGGAACGTTGTGGCCGCGGCCACGAAGGCGAGGACTGCGCTGAGAACGTGCAAGCCTACCAGCCCCATCCCGTTGATCCAGGCCGTTAACGAGACTGCCACTATAGTCGCGAAAAGGTTGCGGATGAAGCAGACCGCGACCATTGAGTCTCCGATGATCTAGTCTAGGTCAGCACAATACGGGGCACCAGCCACCACTCTCGAAGCTCACCTCGACATAGCAGTCCATCGCGTAAGTCAACGCGGCATCCCATAACGTTACGTTGCTGAAACCAAATAGGCCGCTTCCTATGCACGGGATGATCCAGTGCATTCCGTACGCTGTGGGGAGACCGAAGAGCAGGATGGACGCCGGCATTGTGAGAACGGCGGGAAGCACGATCCACAGCCTCATCTCTGGCTCGAATATGCCGTTATTGCGCCTTGCGAGTCGAATGGCCAACCAGTCGTTGAACAATCCTCCGTACAAAGAGCCGATGACGCTACCGATGAATGGTGGTATGTTGAGCAACCCTATCTGCTTCGTGCTGAAGTTGTAGGGCGGGAGTGTGAAATAGATGCTATATACATTCACGACAACGCTGAACCAGGCAAGACCGGCGCCAAAGATCAGAGCTGTGTATGTGATAGCCGGGAACGTAGCGACAATGACGAAAGGCTTGTAGACGTGGCGGAGCAGCAGACCCCATTCTCCGTTGAAAGATCCCGGTTGGAACAGTGCCATGCGTTCGAGGTAAGTCTTTCGCGGAACACTTTCGTCGAGATGTCGCGATGCTGACGTTGTGGTGATCCCGAGCTGAGCCATCTTGTCGTCGCTGATCTTTCCGTCTTCGGCGGAGATGCTGTTGACTCGCTCTTCTGTCGTGACGGGAGCTTGTCCAACGTGAACTGGATCGTACTTGGTATCTTCGTACAGGAATATGAAGGCCACCAAAGTCAGGCCGAGCAATATGGTCGTCCACCACCATATCCAGCGCCAGCCTTGCGCAGAAGCTGCGTAACCTGCTGCTACTGGCGCCAGGAACGCACCTGCGTTTGTCATCAGAAGATATATGCCGTTGCAGGTCGCTCGTTGATGCACGAAGAAGCTATCGGCGATGCTCATCTGGCATATAGTCTCTGCGCTACGACAACAGATGGGTACATTAGTCCATGTCTCGGACAGAAAGCAGGTGGTGTCTCAGCGGAGCGTGATCTGGCCGTTGGACTTACATCGAGCCAGCCAGTCCCGCGACAAAGTTCGCGCCGATGAGGTCCCCAGTGCTGGTCATGCGGCCCTGCCATATGCACGTTGCCAAACTGGCGGCAATACTGACGAGGTAGATGGACCGCCGACCAAACTTTAATGCGAACGGGATGAAGATCACGCAGCCCAACGCCAATCCAGCAGTGTTTACTCCGAACGAGGCACTCATCGCTGCGAAAGAGATACCTAGATCGGTGTTCAGCTACGAAAACGAATGGGTATGTTAGTCTATGTCTCAGACATAAAACAGGTGCTGTCCCGGCGGAGTATGACCTGGCCGTTGGACTTACATCGCCCCATATCACCGTGCCTATGTCGACGTTGACGAACACCATCAGGACGTAGAAGGAGACCAATCCGAAGTTGAGTGATTTCTCCCAGAAGGGCCAGTTCAAGGGGTCGTTACTGGATTCACGGTCAGCGATCCTCGATCGTCAAGACTCGATGGAGTCGACTACTAGGCATGACTTACGGGTCCTTACTCGGGATCGGATGCAAAATGATCTCCCCATGTTTACGATCGAGTACTACGAGCATATGAGTAATTGTACTCTCGGAGACCGATGTGAGTACTCACGCCTTTCGAGACGAATCGTGCCATGTGGGAAGTCCTCTTCCACTGGCACCTCCATAGTTGCCATTCAGTCGACTGCAGCGCCCGGGTCTTCAATTCTTCGAGATGAGAAAGTGTACAGCAGTGGACGTTATTGACAATGCAGATAGAGTTACCTGTATATGCCACTCGGCAATGGAAGCCCGCCCACCCCTCCCTTATCTGCAGCTCATCCTACCGTATCGCTGACTAGACCATCTTTAGCAGTCAGTGCCGTGTCCATCCTTTATCGATGATCTGCGTCGGTATAACTTCGTATCATTGCCCAGCGGTATACTTACCGACATATGCGGGGTAGGGGTGGCTGGGCTGGGCCCCATGGCGGCCACATGGCAGCAGGGATGTGAACTCAACAAGCGAAAGATTGGGAGCTCAAGTCCATGCGCTCGCATCTTCGTATTGGATACGGTACGTCGATGCTGAAAGTGAAGGTGATAGCGATCATCTAATCCAACCCCAGCGTGCTGATCCAGTATCTCGCACCATCATCCGCACTCATACCCGTCAACCTCTCCGCCGACATCTTATACGCTTCCGGCACGAACTCGGGACTCTCCTTCCCCAACACACTCTCCGCAACATGCTTCCCACACAACCAAGCATTCACCATCCCATACCCATTGAAGCCCGCTGATACCCACTCCCCCTTCCCTGACCTCTGGGTCGCTTCCTGCGGCAACCGACCAACAAGCGGTAGTCCATCAGACGTGAACCCCATAACGCCAGTCCAAGCAGCCTTGACGCCAGAAGCCATAGCGACAGCCTCCTCGATCCCGAAGACGGCGTTCATCGCACCGCCTAGATGTGCGAGCGCCAGGACGCTGTTGACGCTGTCGTCCGTGTTGCCAATCTCTGCCAGCCCACGCTCGTAGGCCTGCCCGAGCCCGCCACCAGCGAAGATCTCGTTGGTCGAAGGACTCTGGATCACGTAGTCGAAGCCGTGGTCGTAGGTGAGGCTCCAGGATTTCATGCCGGCACATTTCTCTGAGACGGCGGTTGGGGTTTGAGTTGTCATTTGGCCTCTGACTGGGAATAGTGGTCCTCGAAGTCCGGGAAGTAGATGGGCTGCATGTCCATTGGTTGCGTGGATAATAGTTTCCGTCTTGATCGAACCACGAGTTCTATGTACTGTATATGAGTCGTCGTCGTTGGCCTCTATACTCTCGACCGGCGTCTGAGCTTCTATGCTGAAGCGGTCGTGGTACTGCTGCAATAGATCCGAAAATATCCCAGTGATAAGTCGATAAGGCCACGCCGCACCAGCTGAAGCGATATAGCCCCCAGCTGCGTTGTGTATCCCATGCTTCTATGAAACATCAGTACTTGCCCCCTTACGAACGTGTTGGTGAGACTTACAGATTTCAGCTCTTCCCTCTGAATCAATCGCCCACGTCCTCTAAAGTCTGGAAACCCATCATCAAACTCCCTTACAGCCGCGGAGAACTCATCGAACCCAGCCTGCGTAGTAAACACATTCATAGTCTCCACCAGTCGAACCTCGCCAGCCTTCTGTAGCTCATGAGACAGTCCGTCGTTCAGCTTGATCAAGGCCTCGAGATTCGCCAAAGTGAAGGGCACGATATCTCGAGCTTTCTCTTTGCCGAGTTCTGCGACGGTGTGCTCGGGTACAGCCTTGATGTTGCCGCCGTTCCGGCCAGTAGCTATTCCCATGGTCAGAGATGTAACAACAGCATGTACGTGTTGATGTGATCATACCTCCAGAGCAGATATTTCGTGCTTCCAGAACCGTCACCCGAGTGTTGGAATCATTCTCTAGGAGGTGCTTGGCGATACTGCAGCCTGTGATTCCAGACCCAATGATGACAATATCGGTCTCGTTTGGGAGCGAAGAAGGCTGTAGAGTGGCAACGGCTTTGGCAGGAGGTTGCTGCCAGTATGATATCGTTGGGTTTGATACTGGTAGGCCTGGATCTTTGTTCAATCGATCTCGCAGGCTTGCGAAGCGAGACTCGTTTGCTAATCGTCGTTAGATCATACAGAGCTGTTGTGCTTTGTAGGCATTGACTTACACATTGTTTCTGTTCGCGTGTGAGTGTGTGAATGAGTGCCGGAGCCAATATCAGCTGCACAGCTCAACAGAGTCTTGTTCGATCTGGAAAGCAAGGTATATCCCTTCTGATGTTGTATATGTTTCCCGTTGCTGGAGCAGGACGAATGCTCTCTCAAGCGCAGAGTGGATACATATGCTCGCTTGTAGCTGCCCGAAGCACTCAAAGCATTAGCTCCATATACCGGCATATGCCGACTTACCCTATCGTGCCTATCAGAAGGTTGGCTACGCTCAAAATGACTGAGTAGTCTATACTATAGACAATGTCTGCCATCGCCATCGTGGATCTCGTCAGCTCAACATTCTTCCCTCCTTTCGCACATCCTTCCCAACTTCCGCCATCCGATGCTCAACTCCGCCACGGCGTCTCACTAGGATACCTCCTCCCATCAACCCCAGCCGCGAACCTCGTCTGCTTCGGCCGACTGCTCCTCCTGTCCCTATCCCTATCTCGATCCTCCGCACCACTGTACGCACTAACATCACTGCCGCTGTGCCTGTGGCCTCTCCTCTCTCTGCTGGGAGGTTGACCCGAAGGAGCTCCACTACCCCGCCGGCCGGAGTCATCGCCCATAGGCGGTCCAGCCTGCGATGAGTCGTCTTGTGTTCGAGCAGGCGACTGATCGAAGCGTGGCCGACGATCGCGAGAAGAGTGGTGGTGTGAACCTCTATCATCTCGATGCCTTGATCGGTCCGGCGACTGACTGTACGGCCGCTCCTGAGCTCGTAGCATCAACGGAGGTTTCCTAGGTGGCCCGAACTGCTGCTCTCCTGGCCCGAAACGAGGCTGCTGGGGTGGTGGGCGTGGCTGTGGTTGCTTAGCTACGTGAGCAGCGAAGAGAGGGCTGGCGGATGGGCCGAAGCTAGGTCCGATGCCATTTGAAGGTACCGGACTGGCACTCTCGTGGGTGGAGCTGCGGCGAGAAGGATCGTCGAACCCGGCGAAGTAGTCTGGATACTCTTTCTGACTCGGAGTCGGCTCGTGGCTGCGACTATGCCTAAGAGTCGCGTCACGGTCGTCTGAACTGAGGTGGCGATGGTGCTGTGAGCCAGGTCTCGGCGATACGACTTGTGTTCCTTCGTCGTCTCCAGAGGAGCCAGTGGGCGGCTGGTCGACCTGTTGGCTACGTCTTCGTCGGTGGCGATCACTTGGCGCAAGCGTCGAATCGTGTCCTGCTGAAGTCGGAGGCTCTCCGGGATGCGAATAGCGGTTGTCGGGCAGACTTGTGCGTCGTTTGCTGTGCCGGTCGGGCTCTCGGCTGTGACTCTTGCCCGGGTGTCTTCCGTCCCACAAATGCGGACTGCCGATATTGCGAATGACATGTCCCATCGTAGTCGCAGCTTCTTTACCCTTGCCCATCATAGTAGGTCGTGGACTGAGTGTCGGACGCTTGCTGTTGCGCCGCACAATTGACGGCCGACCATCCACATGTCGATATAGCGGATTTCGGAAGTACGCAAGAGCAGGCCCTTTCGAGTCAACCGAGCCTTCATCCTCTTCTGGTTCTTCTCTTCTCGCGTGCAATCGTCGTACCTCAGCCTGCTGCGCTTCGGTCTCCCGCTGTCGTTCTTCATCCTCTGCCTCCCTCCTTAGCCGCTCTGAAACGCCCTCATACCACGCCACCATATGCTTGTCGGGCTCGAGTGGAAAGCACTGCCGCGGCAAGATCTTTGGAAACACCTCTCCGGTCTGCGGGTCCTTGATATCCCACTTCTGCACCGCCTCTGTCAAGAAGCTCGAGTGTTCCTCCGGACCCAGCAGCAACTGAATAGTCTGCCACATAATCCATCCTTCCGTCTTCAACGCAGGCACTGTCGGATCGGTGAATGCAGTAGAATGCGACAATGGCTGTAGACTGTGCAAACACCCCAGCGACTTGTAGATGAACGCTATGCTCTCGCTCGGCGTCCCAAGAAACAACTGATCGTAGTTCCCGTGCAGCTCACGGTAGAAGCTCGCGAGTTGTGTGGGCGTGAGGTCCTGGCTGTCGTATGGTTCGTGGTCTTCGTTCTGCGCACCCATATCAGCGACAGCACTCCCAAAACACTGTCGTGCCACTCACCATCTTATCTTTCAACCCTCGCAACAAGCTCTTCAACCGATCCGACCCTGTCTTATCCGACTTGAATAAATACCCCCAGTACTGGTATGCTTCTCGACCCTCCACGTCCTGCTCATGTTGGTCCGCTCCATCCGCTTGTTGCGCGCCCTGAGGCGGCGCTGTAGTTTGCCCACTCATCTTGCCCACTTTTGTGCTGTTGAGTCGGATAATGGTAAGGTTCTCGCAGACGACAACCAACGAGGTGACCCTCTCAGTGCGGCTGTGATAAGTCGCTATTCAGCCTCTTACTCGAGCAGCCGCACTCTTGATGTAGCCGGGCGCATGTGTTTCGTCAGGTGAGGTGTTGGAAGAGAAGGGTGAGGTAGGCCCGAGAGCACCCGATGTTGCCTTAAGCTTGTGCCTCGTGAACAAAGGTATGAGTCTATCACATGCACGCCAACGTCACACCACGCTAATTCGGAAGCTGTGACTACTTCAAACGGATTGAGCAAAGCCAACTACCTACTCGTATTGATGTATTAACCGGAGCGAACGCGATCTGCGTTCTCCAGTATGGCACCAATGATGCCGCCACTACAGCGACTGATCTTATGTTGGAGCTCCCGTTCATTTAGAGGAGAGCGAAAAAATGGGTTGATATCATGTCATTCCGTTCCATATCTACCGGGTCCTGCTTGCACCGCTCTCATCGCTCACGTCGATCATGAGCCTTCTCATCACGCTAATGCTACGCTCATATACACACTTCTCGTCCAGGAGAGCTTGCTTGTTTTGACGCACTCAACCCCTAATGCTCCAGGAGACGCAAGCTACCCTGCACAACCACGTTCTCGAGGATGGAGCCCGGCGGGACATCGATCGTCGAGCCCTCGGTGGCCACGATAATCACCGTACCCTTGAGAACCACACCGCGACCCAGATTGACTCCGCCGGTGATGGTAAGATGATCGAGCTCGAGGATCTTCGGGATGGACGGGATGCGTGACTGGAAGTTGGAAACCTTCTTGAAGTCGTTGCCAAGCTTGATAAGAGGGGCGGGGCCAAAGCGGTTCGGGTCCATCACGAGCTGGCCGTGCTTGAGGGTGTAGAGGTCCGACTTGACGAGCATGAGATCGGAGCAGGTCTTGACGGGCAAGAAGCGCCTGCGTGGCACGTTCACGCCGTGAGCGTTGTGGAAGTGACGGATCGCAGCGCCCACAGCGGTCTCGAGCTGCACAATGCTGACGTCTGCTTCGCCCTTCTTGTCCGCTGGGATGCTCTTGCCGTTGGGGATGATCTCCATGGCGAGCTCATTGTTCTCGACGACACGCTTGACAGCTCTCAGGTTCATCCAGACGTTGTTGGTGTTGAAGTACTTGAACTTCTTGATGCTCTTGAACTCGTTGACGTACTGCTTTGGTACCTGGGCGATTTCGAGCAGACGAGCTTGTCCCTCGTAGTCGATGATTGTACCACCCTTGACGTCTGCCTTTGTCTTGTCCGTCAACTCCATGATGTACTCTGCTTTTGTCTCGATCATGTGCTGGAGGATGTTCAGATCGACGACCGCACCGAGGTTGTCGGCGTTGGAAAGGAAGAGGATCTCGACACCACGCTCGAGCAGCTTGTCGAGGATGCCGGAGTTGTAGAGGGATTCGTAGACGTCACCGTGACCTGGTGGGTACCAGTCGGAGATCTGCGAGTTGGCGCTCTTTGGTGCTGGGAGGAGGGAGTCTTTGAGGATACGTGGGTATCTGGATTGGTTGAAGGTCATGATGTCGATGTTGTGGCCCTCGTACTTCTTGATGATGTTGGCAGTGTCGGCGTCGGTGTTGAAGGAGTTCATGAGCACGAATGGGACGTTCACGTCGTATGTGCGGTTGAGGAACTCGATCTGACGGACCGAAAGGTCGAGGAAGGACATGCCATCGCGGACTTCAATGACAGACTTTGGTCCCACGCAGCCCATGGAGGTACCGAGACCACCGTTGAGCTTGAGCACGGCCAGCTTGCTTAGAAACTCGACCGACTCAGAGTTGCCGAGCGAGTTATAGTCCACGACCTGCTCAGACTTTGGGGGGGAGATACGAGACCACTCAATCTCGTTGCCCTTGGCCTTGTCGTTGAGGTAGCGGCGGAAGAGGGCGAAGAAGTTGTCCATCTCTGTCTCAAATCTCTGCACCTGGTGTCAATGCACTGCTTCTCCGTGTTCATGAACAGTCACAACATACCTGCTTGTCCTTTGGGTCTGTGACGGTGTCCGCGAGGTTGTTGAGAGCATTGCGCATCTGGGATGCAGCAACTGAGGTTGAGGTGTTCTCGAAGGCCTGATCGGTGGAGCCATCAGTTAGCTGTTCTTGCTTTGTGGACATTGTCTCCATCTCGCTGTGCTCGCACAACATAACAGAAGGGGAGCGATGGCCAGTGCCACTGTTTATATCCTCGAAAATGCGTTCAGATGCTGCCCGAGCGTGCTCTGCACAAGGCGATTTCGTAGATCGTGCGCTCACAAGCCAACGAGCAGCCACGCTCGAACCAGCTCTCCAAAGTCCTTTCTCTGCATGTGGTGCTTTGCCAACTGAATACTGAGCAGCGGAATCTTCCTCGCCCAGGAGAAGCCGACTTTTGCTGTGGAGCCCTCCACGTGGCAGTCACGCTGAACGTGATCCCCGTGGCTGTCGGAGAGGTAATCCTTCCTCCTGAGACCCGCCGTCGCCGCCGCCTCTCCAGCCCTCGCCGAATACATATAATGGTACAGCGTGTGGCTTGCAAGCACGAGATAGATAAGAAAGTGTGGGAACTTACCACATGCGACTGTGATTTGCCATGATGCCTCCCCGTGTCTTGTGCCTCAGCCGCGCCATTTGACGGCTTCAGGTGTGATGGCAACGCGTCCTTGATCTTGGAAGCCATTGTGTGTTGTTTTGTGGTGTGTGATGAAGTTTTGTCTAAGGAGAGGGTTTCGTCAAAATTTGAAGCCATCGGCGTTTGGAGGGGAGCTCTCACCAATGGCGGGGTGGGGACCTCTCCAAGTTCAGAAGAAGGGCCGATGGAGTGCTTTGTGGTGGTATAGAGGACGACGGTAGGTGTGAGAACAAGGCTGAAGGTCAAGGGGAACGAGGAAGGAACGATGTGCTCTCAAATGTCAAATCCAGCAACGTGCTACCACAAGGACTGCCATTCGCTTTTATCACCGGCCAGACCACCGAGAGAGCACCTGCATCCCACAACTGTCGGACCCCTGCACGAAGGTTGAACACGCTAATTTCCTCACATCCGCAGCCTTCTCCGGAATCAAAAGTGAAGTGTGATATGGCCATGAGCTTGAATACGTGAGCATAACCATAATTTTGATCTAGGAGATGCGGCACAACGGCCAGGTCGAGTCTGTATAACTCCGCCTATTCTCCAAAGTCTACCATGGACTTTGGCATGGCCATGAGCCTGACTACGTGAGCATGAGCAAAAATTCGATTAGGAGAGGGCCTGCTCATTATGCTCTGGATGCATGTTATCAGCATCCATCATATGCATGGCGTCTCCACCGCCAGGCTAGACGCCTCCGAGACCCGCTATTTCAGCACAGTGGAGTCGGGCTGTTTGCCTTGTCGTTCACCGACTCGCGATAAATGTAAGACCACGGCTGGAAGAGGCCTGGTTCACGACTGCTCGTATCAATCCCACAGGCTCTGATGAGGTTGGACCAGCACTAATTTAAGAGCTCAACATATATCGCCACATCCCACCCATATAAACACGATCGTAGACCACCTCGACCACCACGAAAGTTTTGCGGAGGAACACCTCGCGAGCTCGTCTGCGTCGGCTGCAAACCTGCCTCTCGCCTGCGCAGCCTGCAGCAACCACCTGCAAAACCCGGTGGGAGATCGGCACGCTCATGCAGGTACACTCAACGCCACATCCAGCACGTGCAGCTTCCTGTGGTGCTGTTTCGGGAGTTTGCTCACCGCATCGGATTGTGCAAATTACCTTAGCCAGGTGAAGGCGGTGTTTCCACCGAACGTCACGCTACGCACCAGAATGAGCGGCAGTGTGTGAGCGTACTCGATAAGATTCGATACTTGCGAAGAGAACAATTGGTTCGTTCCACAAACGTTTGGTTGGATATAGCAAGGCTTCTCGCGTATAGCGACGGAGGGCCATGTGGTCGTACCATACCAGCTTGAAGTAGTATGTTGTTTTTCAAGAAAATATTCGACCGATAACAGCCAACGAGTCCTGCACAGTACTAAATACAGCGTCCAGCCGAGCCTCCGCATCCCTCTCTGCGAACGCAAATCGCAACGTACTCATACACACAGTCTCATCAGTAGTCCGGGGCTTTCACTGGGCGTTCTATCTTGACAAACTCCACGTCCTCGATGCTTTTCTTGACCCTTGGTGGTTGTACGACTGGGGCAGGGACGTAGAGCTCCACCACCGCTGCCTCTGCAAACACGATCGCCTTGGGCTTCTCCAGTCGCAGGCAGACAGCGGGAGTAGCGTATTCTCTCTCCCGGAACCATGAGACCACAGCGTCGATGGTATCCTTCGCCATGAGCTCCAAGGTCTCGTACTCTGACTCTTCGATGAGCTGAACAGGTCAGCGTCCGCACAAACATGATGAGTCGAAGATAGTGGCTGAGTACTTACCTTCACAACCACCCGCTCCACGAAAACTGCATCAATCTCCTTAAAACAAACCTCTGTTCCCTCAGAGTCCGAGTCCTCTAGACTGACGTGGGTATATTCGACCGTCAGACTGGCGACGACAGGCTGCCTCGCCTTCCGCTCGTGTGGGTTCATGCCAATGATCGTCATCAGGCGCATGTTGGGGATCGAAAAGATTGGCCGTTCGATGCTAGGGACGGCTTCACCATAGCTGTTCAGCTCGACCTTCTTGGTACGAGTAATGACTATCTCGTCCCCAGTCATGCTTGCTTTCGGGAAGTGGAGTTCGGAGACGACGTTCAAGATGGGATTTTGCTCGCGCTGTCCTTCCGGATGCTGAGGGTGATACGTAGAAGCGTTAGCAGACGTCTTGGATATTTGACCGAGTCGGAAGTCTTTCAGGGCCGCATGGTGCTTGCTGTAGTTGCAGAGGACTGGGCCGCGAGCTTGTCGTACCTGTTCCGATCCCATCTCGAAGACAACATTCTCGATTGCTTCAGAAAGGTCTCCTGGCCAGAATCCACTTGCTAAAATCGGCACAAGAGCCCGGATCCGCTTAGATAGCTCCCCATAGTGAATACTGCCTGACAGATCGTCCTTTCCAGAGGCAAATTCGTCGCGGAATTCTATCGATACCGTGACGAAAGCCGGCTGCTCCTTGAGCTGGCCCCAGGCGCTCATTGTGCTGACCGGGAATGGCAAGTGAAGCTTCTTGATCTGGACCATGGAGGCTGACTTTCGCGGGTCTGCCATTGTGGATGTTGTCGCCGGTGGATGTAGAGATGATGGTAGCTCGGAATTTGGCGGGAATTGATGATATTGGTGTGGAAATGGAGATGGAAGTGAGGAAAGTGTCACAAACAAGGGCTCATCACTCTGCAGGCCACGATGGGCACCTGCTCACTCGTTGGGCCACGACAGTTGCAACGCACCTACCTTGTTCGTAGAGAGCTGTTGGTAATCTGAAGTTTTCCATCACGACTGCGAAGCTGGCAATGTTTGTGTTGAGCAAGGGCGATGATTGTTGCAAGGATGCTGGTCCCTGTTCTGTTCTGTGGCTGGTGATCAAAAGTTCAGCCACGTCGTCGTCTCTTCTTCTCCTTCTGTCTCCAGCTATCTCAATCTCGAACCACATACCCATGTCAACCTCAGTCGGAGACCAGGGATGCTGTCACGCGAGCGGCGTACTGCTACCGGTACACAAAGGTCACGGATCATAACCCACTCGTACCGCTGGCAACCCAAGAAATGAATGTCTTCAACAGGCAGGACCACTGAGCAGCTAAGTAACACCTTGCTACCGTATATTGTGCGTAGTACCGAAGTCACGTTGACCCGCTCCCCAAGTATGGTCGTTCGTGGAAGTGGCCTGAAGTCTGTTGTCCTGGAACGGTATCGCCTGACGCAGACCCAGCTGGCATAATACGACCCAGCGTGCGATGGAATCATTAACTCCAGCCTGTTATCTCCGGCATCGAGTAGCGCCCAACCACTCCTCCGTCGTCTCAAGCACGCTCTGGCTTCCATCTGGCGAGAGGCGGTCACACACAGCAGCATAGGAGAGGCCCCAGCTGCTGGTCTGCCACCCCCAAATTACGTCGCCCGCTCAGCATGCTTATACTTTCATCGACCCTACCCGCAAACAAACGGCGGGAAGAAGCAAAGCGTGTCAAAGGAGTCGGACGACTCCTCCCTTGGTGCAACCCTCGTTCGGGTTTCTCTTAGTACCTCACGAACCGTCGTTGTTGGGCTGGAGGACGGAGCCTGCAGTACTATTTAGTGAAGACTCGAAGACAACAAATTGACCAGGCATGTTTATACCTTTATCGCCTCCCCTTCATCTCGTGGGTCTTTTCCGAGACTTCTCTGGCCCCAATGCAAAGTTTGTCTTCCGCATCGCAGGATAATGGTTTGGCGCTTGCGATGGGGTAAGGTACGCACGGCATCCCGTAGAGGCAGTCTGAGGGATCGGACACCGCCTCATTTGGTGCGACGTGCGTTCGAGTATCTGCCGCCGTCCTTGTTGAGCGGGAGGACAGATCCTGCAGGGGCTTCAAGGCAACGATTAGCCATGTTACGAACATGAATAGTTTCCTTGGGATTACCTTGTCACGCTCGTTGGGAGTCGGCAACTCGGAGACCGTGGATGATAGGAGTACCGCAGGGGCAGCGAGTGCGGTGCTAGCAAGAAGTGCAATAGCCAATGCGAAAGTCCGAGCCATTACAGGGGCTTCTGGAGTCTGTGGTTTGAATATTCGAGAGGAGACGTTGTAAGTGAACGAAGTGAAGAAGCGTGTTTCGAGCTCTCGGGGGCAACGACGCTTCTTTCATACAGTGTCATGGTTGTGATGGCCTCCGAAGCCCTGGATTCGTGCGTTGCGGTGCTAGGCTTTCTGGTATGAGGAACATCTCTGATATTATTGGCAGCTTAGCAACAGTTGGAGCGGTACAGTAGCTCCACCCTCTTTGTGTTGATTGACTCAAGCAGGTCAATGATCCAATGGTTAACACTTGTATGGAAACGTCTCGGCGTTCTTGTCTACTTACTCTACCTTCTAATTCCAGAACCCACCACTCTTCTGCAGCTCCCTAACCTTAAACCCAGCCTCCTTCATCTCTTTCACCGCCTCCGGCCCTCGGGTCGCGATCTGGCTGCTCAACCGCCACGGCACATCAAGCATATCCATCACAATCTCCACCACCTGTACCTTCTGCGGCTTCTTTACCCCATCTTTCGCCAATATCTCCTCCAGCTCGGCCTTCGTCTCCGCACGATGGTAGCACTTCTCCGCCTCTCCTTCCGGCATGTTGAAGAACGGCAGCATATGCTTGTAATTGAACGGCACGATGTCGTTGTAACTCTGCCTCGCGCCGTGAATCACACGCTCGATCGTGTAGCCCGCGTTATTAATCAGGATAATCAAGATCGGCAGGTTCTGCTTGACCATGTTGCCGATTTCTTGGACTGTGAGCATCATGCTTCCGTCTCCGGTTACGAGGAGCGTGCGTCCACGGAGCGTGCCTTTGTGGGTCGCCAGGTCTGCGAGCGCGAGATCTGCACCGAAAGCTGAGGGCGTGGCATAGCCGATCGAGCCGTAGTATGTCTGCGTGATCCAGGTAGTGTTGGGAGGGAACTGGGCGTCTGGGAGGCCGAAGGCGGCGGTGCCGGTTTCGCCGTAGACTACGTCGTGGGGTTGCATGAACTCTGCAAGGCGGTGCCAAACCCAGGATTGGGTAATTTGTTTGGAGTCTCTGTCGTCTTCGAGGGGGCGTTCTGGGAGGGTGTGAAGGGGGTTCTCGACTTTCGGAATGGTGTATTTGGATGCAAGAGAGGTTAGGGACTTGATAGTGGCTTTGATGGGGACTTTAGAGCTGGTCTTCCAGCCCTTGATTGAAACATCGTGGGTGTTGACGTAGGCTGAGTTGGGCAGGATGTTGCGGGTAAAACCGCCGGAGTTGGTGTCGGAGGGAAGGTTGCCTAGGACGACTACGAAGTCGTGCTTTGAGAAAGCATCCTCAACGCCTGGTCGCGACGGTACACCATTGTAAAGATCAACGTAGTTCTGGTGGTTCTCGTCGATGATTCCTTTGCCCATGTTGCTCGTATAGACTGGTATGCCTAGCGCATCGACCAGTTGCCTCGCCTCCTCTACTGCTTGGTGGCGTTGCACAAGGCAGTCGACGAACAAAGCTGGACTCTTGCTTGATGCAATGGCTTCCAAAATTCGTTGCGAGGCATCCTTCACGGCGTCCTCGTCTGCCTCGGGTTCGAGGTTGAGGGGCGTTTCCAATGCCTTGGATGGCACCTGCTGGTCGACCAGATCTATTGGTACGAACAAGTACACCGGTCCAGACTTGACAAAACACTCCCTCAGCACACGATCGATCTCCTCGGCAGCGCCCTGCGCCGACTGAATTTCAGCAGCCGCGACTCGAAAGTCCTTCGCCGCCTTGTTGAACATCTGGTGATCCGGGCTGAAGCCAATGGAGTGATGGATCATCATGCGGTTCTTCTGCATCTTCAACGAGGTCTGTCCAACCACGTGAATGACTTTGACCTGCTCCGTCATGGCTCCAGCAATGGCATTGAGGGCTGACAGCTCACCGACTCCATGGGTCGTGACAAGACATCCAGCACCATTCTTGACTCTGGCATACCCGTCTGCCGCATATGCAGCGTTCAGTTCGTTGGTATTGCCGACCCATTCCAGGCCATCTACGTCGTAAACATGGTCCAGCAGTGTCAAGTTGAAGTCGCCCGGCACCCCAAAGATGTGGTTGACGCCAACCTGGTGTATGCGTTCCCAGAGATATCGACCGAGTGCTATTGTGCCGTTGCCGTTCTGAGTGGATCCGTTTGTATTCGCCATACTGAGAACAGAACAGTGCTACCGGTCGATCAAGGGTGTAAGCGCCAAATGTCTCGCGATTTATATGTTTTGCGGTGCTGCTGTATTGGTGGTACTGGTGTCCAAAGAATGATGGCGTACTGGAGAGCGACTCAATTCAATATACTAGAGATCCCGGCATCTCCTAGATTTTAACAATGGCGATGGGGCCGTTGTTTCTCCAGGTTACGTACGTGTACGGTTTGTTGGTGGAGAATAATGCAAGAACGCACGCCGAGGTCGCGGACAACAAAGCCGCAGGCACGCGAAGACGCGGAGCGGATACTGGCGGCTTCCACTTGAGCCGGGTTTGTGTCATGGTTAAAGCAGATACGGTATTGTGACAGAGGTGGAATTTGACGTCGAGTTTCATTGCGAAAGGATTGCTTTCCTATCTAAGTAGATCGATTCGTCATCATGTGACTGTAGATGTCCGCCGCACAGTGCGCCGCCTCCTTTCCTCATACCCTGGCGCGAAGCCGTAGTGGGCAGCTGATTTCGCTAATGTCCTCCATCTTGCACATACTTGGTGCATGCATCGCTATGCACTCGTTCGACGCCGAGCGCGTGAAGTGATTTCGTCCGCCCTAGACCCGCCGGTCTTGTCCAAGTGGCTCGTAGAGCCTACTTCTCCGCCGCATCAGCTTCTGGCCAGCTCCATACAGTCTTCAAGAAGCGTTCCATGTCCACTCGCTTTGTCTTCATCTCAGTCATCCATGGGTGCTCCATCATTCGCCACGGCGTTGCACGGCGGCTTGGCTCTTTCTCGAGGCTGCGGTTCGAGGTTAGCAAGTGTATGCTCGTAGCAAGCGGATGGTCGAACTTACCTGCACTCGATAAAGTACTTGAACATATCGCTCCACTTCAGCTTCTTATCCTGCTCATCCTTCAGCTTTGGAATCGGTTGCCGCACAATGTATGTGAGTAGGTCGATCAGTCCAGCTCTGGGGTTCATCTCTGTCCCATCAGCAGGGAATGGAAAACGGTTCTGTGCCACCTCGAGCAGCGTCACACCGAGCGACCATACGTCGGAGGTGATAGTGTACGACTGGCCCGTTATCCGTTCTGGAGCCATGTAATAGGATGTGCCGATGAAAGTGTTTGCATCACCCTTGGTCCCGAATTCTCCGCTCACACCGAAATCGCAAAGCTTGGGAAGGCCTCCTCGTGTAAGCAAGATATTGCTAGGCTTGATATCGCGATGGATGATGCGGCGGCCATGGAGGTATGTGAGGCCATTAAGGACGCCTTCTGCGACCTTGCCGAGTACCTTCTCACCAATGCGACCACCTTGCTCCCTGATCTCTCGGTAGATGGAGTCCAGCGATCCGCCTTCGCAGAACTCCATGCTGATACCGATGGTTCCGGCTGTATCGTCCATGAAGGCGCCATAGTACTCACAAATGTGTTCACTGGCGCAAGACTTGTTGAAGGACAGCTCACGGACGATTTGCTTCTTGACGTCTGGGTTCGGGTCCGTCGTGATGATCTGGCAGGATGTCAGCATAAAAGGTTCCGTCACATTTTAGTATTGAGCAACCATACCTTCAGTGCAAAGACAGTCTTGCCGCCTTTGAGCATGCACTTTGTCACCGCACCACCAGCACCCTCTCCTAAACTCCCAAGCTCGAGGATCTTGCCTTCTTTCTTCGCGGCCTTCCATCCCATGTCATCGAGATCTTGCACGTCCAATGCTCTGCCCTTTTCTAAGCTCAGCATTTCCAGATCTACTTCAATGCCCTGTGTACTGTTTTCCCTCTCCATGCTCGGTGCGCCGAAACTCGATGACGATGCTGCGGACCCGGTGTCATTGGCACGTCCGATTATGTCGTTGAAATTCAGATGCGCTGAGGTCGAGATGGAGGATGCTGTTGAGATTGAGCCACCCTGCTGGCTGCTGTTACCGAAGCTGGGTGTTCTGCTGTGTGCCGAATCGTCTCCACTGCTGCCTCCACTTCCAGGCATGACCAAAGATAGCCCTCCTTTCCTCTTTGCTTGCATGTTCTCGTGCGGTGTCTGATTTGTACCCGATGGCGTCGCCAGACTAAGCTTTGGAGGCTGCTTATTGGGAATAGCCAATGCCAATGGCGGCATGACTCCGTAGTCTGACATTGGTGGTGCTGCAGAGCTGTTCACAGGTCTTTGACCCGGGGAGCCGGGTATCGCCAGTCCCAACTTTGGCATCTTACCATCCATCTGCGACCTCCCACCGCCTGGGATGGGCGGCCGTAATAGAGGCGCCGGAGAAGCCATGTTGAGGCGATCTGGGGGGTTGATATTGAGGGAGGTGTTTTGGCCTGCCACTATGGGCAACTATCGGGCACGAGGCTACCAGAGAAGGCCGCCGCTGCGCCTTCTATGATAGCCTGCGATGCGTTCTCAAAGGTGAGGTGTATGGGTTGCTGGATCTGGCGGTCCAGACGACTGACTAACCGAGTGTTTGCTGCTCGGAGTCTGCTGCGGCCTGACAGTGGTGTAGATGGGGTCCGGAATGCGTTGGCAACGCTATAGCTCGGCAAAATGTGATCCCGACGGCGCGAGGAGCTTGTGTGGCCTAGTCGAGTCGTTTGTTGTTTCAATGCACACAGCGTGACCCTCGAGATTGATGTGGTGGTGCTGCAGGTAGCCGCTGGGCACAGGCGATTGTGTTCCTGGGTGCAGACGGTCCCGCGCTTGCCTGTATATCAAAGATTCTCCGTCCAGCACACTGTTTGCTTAGGCCGAGATAAAAAGTATCGAGTGTATACAGAAACGCAACACACCCAAGTCTCGAACAGACTTTGAGGTGGTCCTTGGGCTGACGGGCTAGTGTGCTGTGCCTTTCAACCAGTCAGCACACGCAGTCCACTCGCTCGCTAGTCGCCCTCCACCTTCCCTGGGTTGCGCTCCGGCTTGGCACATGTGCATATAGATGAGCTCATTCGGCGTCTGCCGATATGTACAAGCTGCTGGATGTGCTGTACTCGGTGTCTTCGCGCTCTTTCGAAAAGACTCCGCTCGCTCGAGGTATTAAGCGGGAGTGAGAAGACAGGAGAATAACAGTCGTGATGGGAACGCAGTTGTGACGAATGATCAGTTCTGAAACCGCTGCACAGACACTTTCCCCGGCGCCTGTTCAAAACCAACACGATGCCTCACACAATCAGGCAGAGATCATCAGGAGACACGACAGCGTGGTACAGTCAGAGAGTTCATGTACATCAGACGGGCGACCACGGAGCGATGATTAGACTGCTGCTGCACGTCGAACTCGCTGCCGTCAGAGTTTGCTCCCCACGGCGGCACAGATATTGATCAGATATTGACCCTATCATCACCACCTATCTATCGTGCCGCGACGACATCTCGCCGGCCGTCCCTTCAATTCCCTAAATTGACATGTGCTGGCAAAACACGGCCGTATCACTCCACCTTCTTCACACCACGTCTGCAAACCTTCAACCAAGCTGACCGAGGAGCACAAAACTCAAGCAGTATTTGGCGGCGAATCACGGGCAATCCTGCACACAACCGCACATGTGCGTGCCGGCATTTTCGGTAGAGACGCCCGAGGCACGAGTCCACAAGGTCCACTCTGCTGCTGCCGCGACTCCACATGCGCAGACCGCAAGATGGAAGCTTTTCGCCCTACAAGCTGAGCTGCTGCAGCGAAGAACGGTCGGTCAGAGCTACCCCTGCCCTCAAGCTCCAAGAAAAACGGCACTACGGTCTGGACTCTCAGCCTTATCAAGGATCCCTCACGGCGCACGGCAGGTAGTGATGCAGGTCACGTATGCTTATGACGTGGCGTTCTTATAGTCATCAGGAACGACCACGTATACTTCGGAGTTACTGCATTTAGGCAATGATACTGGACGTCACTCCTCCACTACTCGGATCATCTTAAAGTATGTCAAGATACAAGCTCCAGCGACTGCAGTGCAAGATCAGGTACACCTCCCAGCAACCCCACACCCCTCATATCGCGCCGCGAACCCACCCGTCACGAAGCACAGATATTCTTCTGCCCCGGATTCATCTTAGACCTGCTCCCCACCCCACTCCCACCAGCAATCAACATCGAATCATGGAACCCTAAATCCCTCAGCTTGCACGCAGATCCCCTCGTCAAGACCGTCTTCACAAACACCCTCGGGATACTATCATTTGGGTTCGTCGGATCTTGAACAATGTTGATGTTCGCATATACAGCAAAAGTGCCCCCTGACCCGCCGCTGCTCTGCATCACCACCGTGCAAGGTTTGTAGCCGCCGTCTTGCGTGCCGGAGCAGGAGGCTTTGAAAGCCGGGATTTCGACTTCGACTTCGCCGGTAATGGTGAAGCTGTAGTCGTAGGCAAGTTGGCCACGGGCGAAGGACCAGTTCGTGACGGACCAGGGCTAGTTGGTGCGAGGTTCGAGAGGAGCCGATGAGGCATGCAGTGGTGGTGAGTGCAGAACGGGTAGACTTCATCTTGGTGGTGGTCGAGTGAGCGGCTGTATTGCAGTCAACTCCTGTGAGAATTCACCAAGCTCAAGGTATGTGGGCTGTCTCTCAATTTTGATGAGGGTCTTCCTGACTCGGCTTCGTGCGATTCGCGTTGCACGAACCACAAGAAGCCTGTACGAAGGTGGCGGCTTGCGATTTTTCCCATTCGCTACAGGGGAAGGTTCAGTACATCGCCATCGGATCCCGCCGTCCTTTGTCATGAGGATACGATACTGCTACCATGTCATGTCTGAGCCAAGGTAGAGTCCACTTTCTGTTCAAGACTGGCTGTACCTCAGTCAAACGATGCGAGGCCATAAAGGGACGACGAAAGTTAGGAGAGAGTAGACGGCCTACATGCTGTGGGTAAAAGGTGCGGATTAGCTCGCGATAACGGCTGAGCAGAATGCATGATAGTGAAAGACCGTTAGCTGGAGCACTGGTCGCGCTCCTCCTCCTCTTTCACTTTGTGATGTGCAAATGCCCGTGGCGTCGCATAACTACTGTCGGTCCTTCAACTTCGTGTTGCGAATGCTTCGAAGTGGTGGCACTGCTGTTGGGGTGTTTTGGCTGCTATATTCAGACTGCCAGTCATCTGACGGGTCGCGAGATTGCTACGCCATCGTCTTGATATGTCGGATACGGTGGGTATTGTCAACTCGACGGCCTTCCTCCAAGCGCATACCGTTGCATCGGCGGTCCGCAATAGTTCGATCGAGAGACCAGTACATCCTCGAAGCATTCATGGTTACGCTTCGTGTGACACAGCGGCTATCACATTGATCGGCATTCACAAAAGGGATATCGAGTCCGGCATTGCGCTGCACGTCATTCTCATAGATGCTCATCGTCTGAGTCTACGACAAGCTCTTCAGAGCAGACATGCTGTGGCAGAGCATCCTCGGATTTTTCGTCTGCGTCCGAGTCCGTTACGTCGTCCGTCACTGTAAGCATAGATGGGTCATAACGCCTGACCAGCTGAGAGGTCTCCTCGATGGTGCCTCGCATTTGCTTTATCCTGCTTTTGATGGCCATATAATTATCGAGAGAGCCCAGAAGGCCGGCGTCTTCCATAGCATCAATGATCTCAATCACGTAATCCTGGCAGTCCCAGCTATAGATGTCGTTCTGGAGTTCCACTTTGCGAACTGGACTGTCCAGAAGCGAGCTGGAAGCAGTATCAACGCGGCCGACGAGAATGTTCTGAATGCATCTCTCGTCGGGAGCAGTGTGTAAGATGTTAGCAACTAAATAGTTGGCTTCACCAGCAACCTGATATTGCAGGTGCTTTGAAGTAGCAAGGTCGTGGAC